>ULPS01020857.1_pt1 | contig 30447 bp, 24 predicted proteins | sample 1953711 | NCBI WGS metagenome assembly ULPS01 (sample SAMEA4835635, study PRJEB28245) | human gut metagenome | biome: gut microbiome; material: fecal sample | place: Denmark | collected 2008 | reverse complement strand
TTCGCTGGCTCTATCAAGGATAAATGCACCTGTCGAGTGCATAGTCTGGACTTCGACTTTCTGTCTCAGGTCTCCGCATGGATCAAAGACACTTATCCAGACAGAGAGATTTTCGGCTCATTTTCCAAAGATATTCGTGCATCGGACTATGGATCTGACGGGCGCTATTGCCTGACAATCACATGCACTCAGAATCTGAAAGGTGTTGCCGCAAAAAGAGAGCTGTTTGGTCAGTTTTTCAATCCAGATGGAAGCCGCAAGGACATGACACCGCAGCAGGAAATGGAAAAGATTCTTGCCGACATCAAAAAAGCAAAGGAGATTCTCTCATGTGCACCTGCCCAGAATGCGGATGTTGCTGTGACTACGGCAGAGAATGCTGTCCCGACTGCCACAGCGGCAACGCCGACCACCTCGGAGAGCGGGGCGGATGCAAGCGCATCGACCCCCGCAACATCCCTGCAGAACTGCGAATCGGCCCCTGCCGCATCGGTGGGCGGTTCTTCTGCGCCGATTCCTTCGGCCCCCAGCTTTGACTTCTCTCCCTTGGGGGAGCTGTCCGGGCAGGCCGCCGAGGCCGACCAGCAGTTTGACCTTCACTATGGAGCAGCTCAAGACGAATACCTCATCTCTTGCATCTATCTGGCCCGCATCCATGCTCTGACGGCCAAAGCCGGGCGGTATGGCGGCGGCACATGGACAAAGTGGTACGAGAGCAAGGGCTTGAGCCATGGCAGTGTGACCAAGATGGTTCAGAATGGTGAGGCTTTTAATTCGTCAACAGTTGACGAATTAAAACAGCTCCCCAAGCTGACCCGCAAAGACCTGAACCTGATCGCCCGCAGTGGCTGCGCCGAGCAGGTCGTGGCCGCTGGTGGTGACAGCCAGCGTGTGCAGGCCCTTTTGGCCAAGATCAAAGCCGAGAAAGAACGCGCCGATGCTGCCGAAACCCGCGAGGAAGAGGCGCGGAAAGCTGCACACGAGTACCACGAAAAGTACGAGGAAGCCGCTGCCATGCGGGCAACGCTGCTGGATCAGCAGGGTGTCTACATTGCCGATATTGACGGCCTAAAAAAACAGAACGCCAAGCTCCAGCAGAGCTACCACGATGTATACGAGAGCCGCATTGTGGCCAACCTCCAGCGCCAGAAAGCCGAAGCTGAACGCGACAGGGCCGAAGAGCGAGCAAAAAATGCCGAAGACGCTTTGAAAAAACAACCCATCACGGCGGTGGTGGACAAAGAGGAAGTGACCCGACAGGCCAGAAAGCTTTTTGCCGATATGGCAGATGAAGAAGTGGATCGCCGGGCACACCAGCAGGCATACAGCATTGCGGCTGACATGACGGAAGAGCTGAAGACCGACAAGGCCAGGCTGCAGAAGAACATGGACGAGCTGAAGCAACAGCTTGCTGAGGCGCAGGCTGTGGTTCCGGCTGATCGGATCGCCGATAAGGAGACCGCCGACAGCTGTTACCTGAACATTAATGGCATCTGGGGCATGGCCCTGCCCTCGTTCCGGCGGCTCGTCGGTACCGGCGAGGACTTCAACCACGCCGCGGGCAACCTGCTCCAGCTGTGTGACCACATCCACGAAGAGCTGGTCAAAATGACCATCGCCAACGATAAGGAGACACTGTATGACTAACGAACTGACTGTCCGGGTGGAGCACCCAGTGTGTACATGTGTTTGAGATCACCCGGAGCCGGTGCCTGAGCTGTGGGGGCCGGAACCGGGCGTGCGGGGAATATGAAGAACGGAGAAGTTACCATGAAAACAAAGATGAGCCTTTCGGCGGAGATGGACCTGACCCAGGACAGCGTGGTGCAGCTGACCTGCTGGTGCGGGCAGATCGCCTTACATGAGCTGTGGGGGCTGGGCCGCACTCGGCTTGACCGGATCACCAGACGGAAGGAGCTGCTGGGCAGCCAGAGCCTGGCTGTGGTGATGCAGCCGGACAAGAACGGGATGCCCCAGACGGAGAAGGCCCGGCGGCTGCGGGCGGAGGCGATCCCCAAGGGCGTGCCGACGGAATTCCGGGTGCCTGCGTTGCGGACACCCCGCAACCGGCGGGAGCAGCAGCTGAAAATGGTGGGCGACCGGGCAGCGACCATGGCCTGGCAGCTGATGGCGCTGGCCTGTGTGCAGGAGTTGGGGTTTGGAGCAGACCGGCTGAACAGGCTGTATGCAGAGATGCGCCACAACTATGAGCAGTTGAATGAGTGGGGAAAGACGGACGGGCTGGACGTGGCCATGGAAAAGCTGCGGCGCTGCGCCTGCGATGCCTTGCAGACTGAGGACATCGTGGTGGAGAACGTGGACGATGAAAAGACAGTGCAGACCCTGAGCCGAAGCTACAAGGAGCAGGAAGCAGAGTTTCTGAAGCGGGCCGTGATGATGGCAGCGGGCCGCAAGGCCTGCCGCCAGAGCCTGAATGTGCTGAACGAAGAGAGTGTTCGGCAGAAATGTGCGGATGCCATGGCAGCGGCTACCGGAAGCAACCTCTCACCGCTGCGGTCTGGCTATGCCAGCGCCTTGCAGAGCTCCCCTGACATGGGAGCCAAGGATCAAGGAGGACGATAAGATGAAGAGTGGATGCAGATGGGTATACACCCTGATGGATTGGGACACCGGCGAGGTGGTGGCCAAGGGCACCAGCGTGGAGCTGGTGGAGCAGGGATATTTTCCCGATGTGAACAAACTAAGCAGCGTTTGGAATAATCTGGAAAAATGCAAGAACCCCAGCCCGAAGAACTACCGGTGGAAGATGGAGCGGAAGAGCACCAAGGACGACCGGGTGGAGAGGGCCCGGGCAGAGGGCCTGAGCGCGGACGAGCGGGCCGAGACCCGGATGGTGCGGGTGTACAGCTGCTACGGTGCGGACGGCACCCTGCTGGGCAAGGGCACGGCGGCAGAGCTGAAGGACAGAGGCCTCTTTGGCAGCGAGGGCACAGTGCACGAGTGCTACCGCAAGCGGGGCGGCGTGTACAAGCCCGGCGGCGTTACGCGGATGGAGATGGAGCTGTGCCAGAAACGGATCCGGCACCCCATGAAGCTGCCGGATCAGCCAGCAAAGGTGAAGCGCAAGCTCATTGGCGGCGTGATCGACCCCAGCGCCCTGGCCTATGACGTGCACGACCTGATGATCTACAACGAGAAGGCCCGGAAAATTGGAAAGCCGGAACTGACCTACGGATACTGGGCGGAAAAAGGAAAGCCCGCCACGCCTTAAACACATGAATCTGTTATGAAGAGCAACGGATACGATGGACCTGACACGTCCACCGTATCCGTTACGTTTCATAATACCTTTATAAAGAAAGAGGGGGAAGGGCCCTCTTTGGGGAGCTAGTATACCCGTTATTTCTGTGACGGTGGGGTCACGGGAAAGAGAATATCAGCAGAAAGTGAAAGCCAGCAGGAGGGCACCGGGATGCGCTGTAACTACATCCGAGAGAAAAAATACCAGTGCGGGGATGACTACATGGCAGTCGGAGTGTTCTCCATCATCCCCCAGGAACACCGGGGCCGGGGCAAGAAGCGGAAGGAATCCAGCGAGGGGCAGAAGGCGAAGAACAAAATGGATTCCCTGCGCAAGCGCCAGAGAAAGGCGCTGACCAATTTCAGTCCGGCGGGAATGTTCTTGACCGGTACATACGAGGATCCATTTCTGCCGGAGGACATTCTGGCCTGCCGGAGAGACGTGGAGAACTACAAGCGGCGGGTGATGGCGGCCACCTGCAAGCGGTTCGGGGCAAGGCGGGAGGACATCCGCCTGATGCTGGTGGCGGTGCGCAAGGGAGAAGCAGGACGGCTGCACATGCACGGTTTTGCGGAATGCCCGGGCCTGACCGCGGCCCAGCGCCGGGAGTGGCGGGAGATGCTGGAGGATCTGTGGCGGCGGCGTATCCCCGGCTCCAACGAGTTTGAGCCGCTGGGAACCATGAACGTGGATCGGATCGACATGAAAAAGCTGCTGGGCAAGAGCGGGCAGGGCGAATACGGCACGGTGGGCTACCTCTACGGCCACAAGGAGCGGCTGTGGGTGGAAACAGCCAACCTGCGCCCGGCCATTGAGCAGGCCCCCAACGATGGCAGATGGAGCCGGAAACAGCTGCGGGCCGCCTGCGGGGAAAAGCAGAACGATGCCAAGTGGTGGGAGCAGCGGTTTCCCGGCTGGAAGATGGAAAAGTGCATCGTGCTGGAGCCCGGCGGGCTGCATGAGAGCCCGAAGCGGGAAGGAACCGGCTGGGAACGGCTGGAACCGCAATGCTATGTGATCCTGCGTCGGCGGGAGGCTGCATACCAGACTGCGAAACCTCGCACCTGACAGATAAAACACCGGTATTTTGCGCGTTATACCCATGCGAAAAGAAGGTGGGGCGGTGACAAAAGAGCAGAAGAAAGCGACCCGGCAGGCTCTGCGCCGATATGGCGAAGGGTCTGTTTGTGCTGCCTGGGCGCAGGTGATCGGGGCGGTGCTGGCCTGGTACGACCGCAATGACCCGGTATGCGCCCAGCTGCTGCGGCTGCGCTACCTGCAAGGTCTGCCCGAGGAAAAGGTGATCGCCCGGCTGTATGTGGGGCGAACGACCTACTACACCAAAGAGCTGGAAGCCCTGAGCACCGTGGCAGTGTGTGCGGCGGATGCAGGGCTGCTGCCCGGCGGGCAAATGTCCGGGGTATTTTGAGCGGGCGAGACGTGGTAGGCTATTTGCAAAGGCAGGTGAGAGAGTTGGCGAAGAAGCGGGCGTACTGCAAGAATACCGTGAAGGGGAAACAGCGGGGAAAGAAATACCCGGCGGCGTTCCGGGCCGAGGTGGTAATGGCCATGCTGGGCTCCAACTCCATCTGCGCTGTGGCGAAACGGTACGGCGTGCCGGAATCGACCATTCGCAGCTGGATGAGCGAGGAGGCAGGCCGCAGTGATGCCTTTGCAAAGGCCCGGCAGGAAGCCGCGCGAGAGATCGCCATCCGGGCAAGCCTGGGCGTGCGGGCACAGGTGACCTTTTTGCAGGGCCGGGCCGCTGAGAGCCAGCGGGCGGCGCAGATCACGGAGAGGCTGCACCGGCGTTTGGACGAGGACACCAGGGCCAGGGACTTTGCCGTGGGCACCCTGCTGAAGGACGACCCGGAGGAGCTGGCGGATGCCACCGAGACCGGGCTTGTGGTGTATGGAGGGGCCGGAACCCGGAACTTGCGGCTCTACGAGGACGAGCGGAACCTGTTAAATGCCGAACTGGAGCGGTATGAGAGCCGGGTGATGAGCGACAAGAACGCGGCCGGTGTGGCAAAGGTGCTGATGGAAGTGGCCGAAAAGGCTGCTGCCATGGCCCCGGCGGAGAACACCGACAGCGAGAGCGGTCCGCCGATGGTGGAGATCGCGGCAGCCAGTGAGCCGGACGGCCAGCAGGAGGTGGAAGTGGATGGCGGCACAGAGGATGCGTGACGGCAGACCGGTGATCTGGTCACCGCAGCCCGCCCAGGCACGGTTCATGCAGCGCACCGAGAACGAAGTGCTGTATGGCGGGGCCGCAGGCGGCGGAAAGAGCGACGCGCTGGTGATCGAGGCCCTGCGGCAGGTGGAGATCCCACACTACCGGGGGCTCATCATCCGAAAGACGTTTCCCCAGCTGCGGGAGCTCATTGACAAGACCATGCGGTATTACAAGCCGGTTTTCCCAAAAGCCCGATACAACAGCAGCACACACTGCTGGACCTTCCCCAGCGGGGCAAAGATCTATTTTGGCAGCCTGAACCACACCCAGGACAAGTACAACTATCAGGGCCAGGCCTACGACTTTATCGGCTTTGATGAGCTGACCCATTTCACATGGGAAGAGTACAGCTACCTGTTGAGCCGAAACAGACCCAACGGCCCCGATACCCGGGTCTACACCCGGGCCACGGCCAACCCCGGCGGCATCGGCCACGGATGGGTGAAGGCAAGGTTCGTCAGCCCGGCCCCGCCCGGCACCCGGATGGTGCAGATGGTAAAGGCCAGGGCTCCGGACGGACGGGAGATCGTGCAGCGGCGGACCCGCATCTTTATCCCCAGCACCGTGTTTGACAACGCGGCCCTGCTGGAAAATGACCCGGGCTACCTGGGCACGCTGGCTGCATTGCCGGAAGCGGAGAAGAAAGCCCTGCTCTACGGCGACTGGGACAGCTTTACCGGGCAGGTGTTCACCGAGTGGAAGAACGACCCGGCCCACTACGACGACCAGCGGTGGACACATGTGATCCGCCCGTTCCGCATCCCGGGACACTGGAAGATCTGGCGGGGGTACGATTTCGGCTACTCGAAGCCCTTTTCCGTGGGATGGTATGCGGCGGACGAAGAGGGCAGGCTTTACCGCATCCGGGAGCTGTACGGTTGCACCGGGACCTCCAACGAGGGCATCAAGGCTGACCCTGTGAAGCAGGCGAGGATGATCCGGGAAGCAGAAGAGAACGACCCCATGCTCCGGGGCCGCACCATTCTGGGCGTGGCCGACCCGGCCATCTTCAACGAGAGCCAGGGCGAGAGCATTGCTGCCATGCAGGAAAAGAGCCCGAACTTTCTGCACTGGGCTCCCGGCGACCACACCCGGCTGGCGGGAAAGATGCAGTTCCACTACCGGCTGGCGTTCCAGGCGGACGGGCGGCCCATGCTGCAGGTGTTCAACACCTGCAAGCACTTTATCCGCACCATCCCGAACCTGGTATACAGCGAGAGCAACGTGGAGGACATTGACACCGACCAGGAGGATCACATCTACGACGAGTGCCGGTATGTGCTGATGGAGAATCCCCTCAGCCCGCCCCGGACAGAGCCGGTGCAGCCCATGCCGGATGACCCGCTGGAGCTGGGGAAGAAAGCGAGGTTTTTTAGAGTATGACCGACGTGATCGGCACAGAGCAGGTGGCGAAGGCCACGGCGCTGTTACAGAGATACAAGACCGGCAAGGCGGCGCTGGACAAGCGGATCGTGGATAACGAGCTGTGGTTCCGGATGCAGCACTGGGCCAACTACCAAAACGAGATGATGGAGGGCAAGCCCAAACCTTCCAGCGGGTGGCTGTTCAACAGCATTGCCAACAAGCACGCGGATGCCATGGACAACTACCCGGAACCCAACGTGCTGCCCCGGGCAGCGGACGACGAGCAGACCGCCAAGGTGCTTTCCAAGATCCTGCCGGTGCTGCTGGAACAGGCAGAATACGAGCAGGTGTACAGCGACACCTGGTGGCGCAAGCTCAAGCAGGGCACCGGCGTGAAGGGCATCTTCTGGGACCCGGGGTTACGGAACGGCGTGGGAGACATCTCCATCAAGAGCATGGATCTGCTGATGATGTACTGGGAGCCCGGCGTGATGGACATCCAGGACAGCCCCCACCTGTTCAGCCTGGCGGTGGCCGACAACGAACAGCTGAAGGCCCAGTACCCCCAGCTGGAAGGCCACACCGGCAGCACGCTGGAAGTGGCAAAGTACATCCACGACCAGAGCATTGACACCTCGGACAAGAGCGTGGTGGTGGACTGGTACTACAAAAAGGCCCGGGAGAACGGCCCGCCTCTGCTGCACTACTGCAAGTTCTGCAACGGCGTGGTGCTCTACGCCAGCGAGAACGACCCGGCCCTTGCTGACCGGGGATTCTACGACCACGGCAAGTACCCCTTTGTGTTCGACACCCTGTTCGTGGAAGAGGACAGCCCGGCGGGCTTTGGGTACATCGACGTGATGAAGGACACCCAGACCGCCATTGACGAGATGAACGCGGCCATGGACGAGAACGTGAAGCTTTCGGCCAAGGCGCGGTACATCATCCAGGACGGGGCTGGCATCAACGAGAAGGAGCTGGCCGATTTTGGCAAGGACATCGTCCACGCGGCAGGGCGGGTGACGGACGAGACCCTGCGGCCCTTACAGACAGCGGGGCTGGCGGGCAACCTGATCACCTACCGGGACGCGAGAGTGGCGGAGCTGAAGGAGATCAGCGGCAACCGGGATGTTTCCCAGGGCGGCACCACCAGCGGCCTGACCGCGGCTTCTGCCATTGCGGCGCTGCAGGAGGCTGGCTCGAAGCTCTCCCGCGATATGCTGAAAAGCGCTTACCGGGCCTTTGCAAAGGAGTGCTATTTCATCATCGACCTGATGCGGCAGTTCTACGACGAGAGCCGGGTCTACCGCATTACCGGCGACAGCGGCCAGCCGGAGTATGTGCAGTTCTCCGGGGCAATGCTGCAGCCCCAGCCGGGTGGCATGATCGGCGGGGTGGAGCTGGGCAGCCACGAGCCGGTGTTCGACATCACTGTATCGGCTGCCAAGAAGAGCACCTTCAGCCGCCTTTCCCAGAACGAGACGGCAAAGGAGTGCTACCAGATGGGGCTGTTTGCCCCGGCCAACGCTGACGCGGCGCTGGCGGTGCTGGACATGATGGACTTTGAGGGCATCGAAAAGGTGCGGGAACGGGTGCAGCAGAACGGTACCCTGTATACCCAGCTGCAGCAGGCCATGGAGCAGCTGCAGAAGCTGAGCGCCATCATTGACCAGCAGAACGGCACCAACATGAGCGCCATGGCCGGGGCCGCTGCACAGGCGGCCGGAACCACGGGCGGCGGCAGCGGCGGACAGACCACCGCAAAGACGGCGACCAACGGCCTGGGGGCTGTGGTGGGCGGCGGAGGCAACAGCCTGGCCACCCAGGCGGCACAGCGGGCCATGAACGTGAATAATCCGAATAAATGACCCTCTCAGCGCGCAATGCGTCTGACGACGCAGTTGCTTGCAGCTCCCCCGAAAGGGGAGCTCTGCTTAGAGGAAATTTTGGAAGGAGCGATAGAATGATCCAGATCACTTACAACGAGATGGGAGACATGATGTTCCTGCGGGCCGAGGGGCACGCGGAGTTTGCACCCAAGGGGCAGGACATTGTATGTGCTGCCGTGAGCGCGCTGATGCAGACGCTGGCATACAGTCTGGACAGCGGGACCGTGACCTGTGCCGATGACAGGAACCTGATGGTGGTACAGGCAAAGCAGGGCACTGACAGCCTGGCAAAATTTGAACTGGTGACGGACGGTCTGATCCTGCTGGCGGATGCCTACCCGGAGCATGTGCGGTACATCAACCTGCACGCAGACAAGGCAGATGCCATTGATCTGCAGATGTTTGCAGACGGTGGTGCTGCGGGCGGGGACGGAACCTCTCAGTCCGCTGGCGCGGACAGCTCTCCCAACGGGAGAGCCAACGCATCTGCAGGGGCAGGGGCAGCGAACGGGGAAGGCAATGCCATTGAGCTGCCCGCCCTGCGGCCGGCAGAAGAGCGGCTGGCCCGGCGGAGCGGGGTGCTGAAGCGGAGCAGCCGGGAAGAGGGCTCACCCTCTCAGTCGGCGCAGAGCGCCGCCAGCTCCCCCGAGGGGGGAGCCCTTGGCAGTGAGGAAAAGTCTGAGCTGGACGAGGAAGCGGCAGAGAACCAGAACGAAGTCGAGGGCAAGGACGGCGAGGAGAAGGGCGAAGGCAAGACCAAGAGCCCGGAGGAGCGGCGGAAAGCCTTTGGTGAGCTGTTGCGCGGAGAGTATGCCGACCTGACCGAGGAGCTGATGCAGAACGCCGTGACCGAAGCAACCCGGCGGCTGGAAGCAAGCCCGGCCATGAAGGGTCTGATGCAGGCGCTGCAGGAAAAGTACGGCACGGATGCCAACGACCTGGTGGCCCTGACCGAGGCTGTGCGGAACGGCGCGGTGAAGGACGATGCCTACTACGAGAAGCTGGCCATGGAGAAGGGTGTTTCCACCAGGACGGCCCGGGAGCTGGACAAGCTGGAAAGCCAGAACAAGCACCTGACCGAACAGCAGCAGATGATCCAGCAGATGGAGCGTCAGCGTGTCCAGCAGGCCCGCATTGCCGAGCTGCAGGCCGGATGGGACCGGGAAGCGGAGCAGCTGAAAGCCCAGTATCCCGACTTCAACATGGCTGAGGTGCTGGCAAACCCGGAGGTGGAGAAGATGATGCGGTCGGGCGTTTCTATGACAAACGCCTACCGCAGCGCCTACTTTGATCACATCCTGAAACAGCAGCAGGCCGCCACGGCCCGGCAGGTGGAGCAGGGCGTGGTGAACCGGATGCAGCAGCGCAACGCCCGGCCCGGCGAGAATGGCACCCGCCCCGGCGGCGCGGTGCAGACCAAGATCGACGTATCCCACATGAGCCGCAAGGAAATGGAAGAGATGGAGAAGCGGGTCATGCGGGGTGAAGTTATTACACTTTAACAGGAGGAAGCTATGAAAGACAAGACCATGAAGCTGGATCTGCAGATGTTTGCAACGGCCAGCACCCAGAACCAGAATACCACCGGCGCATCCGGCATGAGTGCCGAGATGAAAACCTTTTACGAGAAGCGCCTGATCGACCAGGCAGAGCCTGCCCTGGTGCATGACCAGTTCGGTGACCCATATCCCATTCCGGCCAACGGCGGCAAGAACATTGAGTTCCGCAAGTATGACAGCCTGCCCAAGGCCACCACTCCGCTGACCGAGGGTGTGACCCCGGACGGCCAGACCATGAACGTTTCCACCGTTACCGCTGAAGTCAGGCAGTACGGCGGCTGGGTGCCCATTACCGACACACTGCAGCTGACCTCCATTGACAACAACATCCTGCAGGCAACCAAGATCATTGCCAGCCAGGCGGGCCGCACCCTGGACACCATCGTGCGTGATGTGCTGGCGGGCGGCACCAATGTGATCTATGCGCCCAAGATCGGCGAAGGCGGCGCGGAGACCGCTGTGACCAGCCGCGCCACCCTGGACGCGACCTGCCAGCTGACCAGCGACCTGATCGCCCGTGCGGCCACCCAGCTGAAGGCCATGAACGCTGACCCCATCGGCACCAGCTTTGTGGGCATCATCCACCCTTATGTGGCCTATGAACTGCGCCGCGACCCGGACTGGATCGATGTGCACAAGTACGCCCAGCCGGACGAGATCTACAACGGCGAGATCGGCACGCTGCACGGTGTGCGCTTTGTGGAGACCAGCGAGGCAAAGATCTGGAAGGGCACCGGCTGCCCGACGGGTCTGGCAGTGTTTAGCACCCTGATCCTGGGTGCCCACGCCTACGGTTCCACCGAGATCGAGGGCGGCGGCCTGGAGCACATCGTGAAGCAGCTGGGCTACGGTGACGACCCCCTGAACCAGCGTGCGTCTGTGGGCTGGAAGGCACACAAGACCGCTGAGCGCCTGGTGGAGCAGTACATGGTGCGCATTGAGAGCTGCAGCGCACGGTACAGCGCAACGGCTGAGGCGAACTAACCATGAGCCGCCGAACGGATTTGGAACTAAACCTCTCAGTCAGCGCTTTGGGCGCTGACAGCTCCCCTAGTAGGGGAGCCAAGTGTAGGAGTTCGGCGGAGGATAGAGTGATAGAAAGGAGCCGATAAAATGGCAGAAGCAAAGAAAAAGACTGAGACGATCCGGCTGTTTTCGGACGGCGGGAAATACAAGGGCGACCTTTTCGTGAGCGTGAACGGTGTGCACTACCAGTTGCAGCGCGGCAAGAACATTGAGGTGCCCCCGGAGGTGGCGGAGGTCATCCGCCACAGCCAGGAACAGGACGACCAGACCGCTGCCCGCATGGAAGAGCTGGCGAATAAGGCGTAATTTTAACCCTCTCAGTGCGCAGTCCGGCATGTCCGGAGCTGCTTAGATGTATCCCCCCGGCCCGGCGGCACACGCTGTGCCGGGGGTTATTTGTTTGGAGGTCTTTTATGACAGTAGGAAAGGCAATCGAAACGGCTGACAAGCTGCGGCCCAACAACGGGTTTGACCGCGAGCTGAAGATCTTATGGTTGCGGCAGGCGGATGCGGGGTTGAGAAAGAGCGTGGTGGACAAGAGCGACACCACCGATTTTGATGCCGTGGGTGCGGACATCTTATACGACCGGGAGCAGGAACTTTTGCGGCAGGATGCGGAGCTGCTGCTGCCGGAGCCCTACGACAGCTACTATGCCCACTATCTGGCGGCCCAGATGGACGCGGCCCTGGGCGAGACCGACCGCTATGCCAACGAGATGCAGTTGGCCAACGAGAACCAGCAGGAGTTTGCAGCCTGGTGCAGGCACACCTACCTGCCCAGGATGGCCACGAAGTGGAGGTACTGAGATGGCACTGCCGAGTTTATACAGCATCTCGACGGGGAAGAGCATCCAGACGGCCTTTGGCGGCCTGAATGAAAGCTATGCCTGCGCCGAGGCAGAATTTACCGAGATGAAGAACTTTTCCAGCCGGGGATACCCCGCACTGCAGACCCGGACACCCCGGCGCACCATGCGGGCCATGGGCCGCTGCAACGGGATGTACCACCTGAACGGTCTGCTGCTGTGCGAGGGCACCACCCTGCGCTACACCGAGGACAGCGAGGACGACGTGGCCACCGCGGCTGCGGGCGGGGAGATCGTGCTGGAAAATGCCGTGACGGACAGCGAGAAAATTATGATCGGCATGGGCACGAAGATCCTGATCTGGCCGGATGCCAAGAGCTTTGACACGGCCACCGGAAAGCTGGAAGCCCTGAGCGCTGCATGGAGCCAGACCGGCATGGTGACCATTGCCCCCTGCGACGCGGGCGGCAAGACCTACACCGTGAGCAGCGTGGGCACCACGGAACCTTCTGGCCCGGCGGACGGGACGCTGTTTCTGAAACAGAACTCCTCTTCCAGCAAGTGGGCCTATGTGAACGTGCTGGAACAGTACGATGCCAAGAGCGGCAAGTGGGCGGAGATCCTTTTGAACAGCGTGAAGATGACCCTGCCCGGGCTGGCCGCTGCGGGCTTCAAGAAGGGGGACACCATTACGGTGGAGCAGGTGCCCGGGCTGGTGGAAGAGTATCTGGCCGAGGGTGTGAACGGCGAGGTGACCATTGAGCAGATGGACGGGGACAGCATTGTGCTGACCGGCAGCCCAAAGACCGAGAGCGCACGCTATTACGGCAGCTTTACCGTGACGGCGGGCGGTACCACCTGGAAGAGCATGAACGGCAGCGAGAGCGCCACAGCGGGCGGTGCAGCCATTACCGCACGGCGGCGGGTGCCCCGGCTGGAATATGTGACCGAGAACGCTAACCGGGTATGGGGCTGCAACAGCGAGGAGAACGTGATCTACAGCTGCAAGCTGGGCGATCCCACCAACTGGTACAGCTACCGGGGCATTGCTTCGGACAGCTACGCCGTGAACGTGGGCAGCGACGGCCCCTTTACCGGTGCAGCCACCTGCATGGGCTATGTGCTGTTCTTCAAGGAGAACTGCCTGCACAAGCTCTACGGCAGCCGCCCGGCAGACTATCAGCTGGTGAGCGTGCAGTGCCGGGGCGTGGCCAAGCAGGCCAGCAAGAGCATGTGTGTGCTGGCAGAGGTGCTGTACTACCTTTCCCCTGACGGCGTGATGGCCTGGGACGGCAGCCTGCCGGTGAAGATCAGCGGCGGACTGGACAACACCTGGCTGATGAACGTGCGCGGGGCGGTGGGCGGTGTGCTGGACACCCGGTATTACCTGCATCTGCGGGTGCCGGGCCGGAACGAGACCCGGCTGCTGGTCTACGACACCGAACGGCGGCTCTGGCACGAGGAGGACACGGCGGCAGAAGAGAATGCTTCCGGCTGGGCAATGTGCTCCACGGGGCGGCAGCTCTACCAGTGGGACGGCGTAAACCTGTGGGCCACCGAACCGGAACGGGAGGCCGACCGGGACACCGACACGGCAAAGGCGAATTTGGAACAGAAGGTGGGCTTTGAGGCTGTGAGCGGCGACATTGGGTTGAACATCCCGGCGGACAAGTACATCAACCGGGTGTTTCTACGAGTGGATGCCCTGACGTACAGCGTTGTGGAGCTGCAGGCCAGCTATGAGGGCGGGGCCTGGGAGACGCTGGGCCAGGCAGCCGTTCTGAACAAATACACCCGGGTCAACCTGCCATTTGTGCCAGAGCGGCACGACACCATGCGGCTGCGGATCAAGGGCACCGGGCAGATCGCGGTGCGGAGCATTGCGTTCAGCATGGCAGAGAGCCGAGGCAACCGGGTGGCCGGAGGGGAGCCGAAACGATGACCCTCTCAGCGCGCAATGCACCTGCGGTGCAGTTGCTTGCAGCTCCCCCGAAGGGGGAGCCCTGCTTAGAGGAAGGAGATTTTATATGGCAGATATTACGAGGCTTGGCGAGATCGCCATGCCGAAACTGAGTGACAACATGGCCCCGGAGGACAGGAGAAGCATCAACAACTACCTGATGCAGCTGCGGGACCAGATGATGTACATGATGCAGAACCTGGACGAGACGAACTTCAGCGACACCATGCGGGACAAGCTGGTGGCCATGGGGCTGAAGGTGGAGTAACCCTCTCAGCGCGCAATGCACCTGCGGTGTAGTTGCTTGCAGCTCCCCCGAAGGTGGAGCTCTGCTTAGAGGAATGCGAAGACGAAAGGAGACAGTGAGAAGATGGCAAGAGGAAAGTGGTGGGAGTACCTGATTCCGGGCCACAATGTGGGGCTGATGGTAGGGGATGTGTATGACAGCATTACCGGCAACAGCGAAAAGAATGCGGGCACCGGCGTGTTTGGAACCAGAAAGAACGATTCCAACAGCTACCAGTACGCCCAGAGCAATGACCGGGTGACCACGGCAAAGAACAATCTGGATTACATCAAAGGACAGAAGCCCGGGGAGTATCAGAGCGAGTACGGCAGCCAGATCAGCGGCACGCAGAGCCAGCTGGACAAGATGAACCGGGACGGCTTTTCTTACGACTACACCAAGGACGCAGCTTACCAGCAGTACAAGAACCAGTACACCCGGGGTGCGGAGCTGGCCAGCGAGAACGCTGCCGCCAACGCTTCGGCCCGCAGCGGCGGCTACGGCAACAGCTGGGGCACTTCCAGCGGGCAGACGGCCTACCAGAGCACCATGAACGGGCTTTCGGACGTGGCAGACAGCTTATACAACCAGGCCTACAACGAATATACCACCAGGAAGAGTGACCTGGGCAACCGGCTGAGTTCCCTGAATCAGCAGAAGCAGCTGGCAATCAGCGATTACAACACCAAGCTGAACAATTTCCATGGCCAGCTGAACAGTGCTCAGACCGAATATGCCAACGCGGTGGGGGCCAACCAGAAGAAGGATGCGAACAACACCAACTTCTGGGGGAACGTTTTGCAGGTCGGCGCAAGCATGCTGCCGTGGGTGCTGAAAGCGCTTGGCGCGATCTGAAGACCGGTGTGTGGCAGAAGAAAAGGAGAACGACATGTTATTTGATACCTTACGGAGAAAGAACCAGGCGGAACAGGAAGAGCGGGAATGGAATGCCAACCACCCGGCGGACTATGTGAGCCGGAACAAGGACGCAATGGACAGCCTGACCGGGCAGATCGGCAGCGGGTTCGACTGGGACACCGGTAACAAAGCCTACCAGCAGTACCGCGCCCAGGCCCAGGCCAATGCTGCCGCCAGCGCGGAGAACGCCCAGGCCAATGCGGCGATGCTGGCGGGCGGGTATGGCAGCAGCTACGCCGACAGCGTGGCAAAGCAGGGCCAGCAGCAGGCGCTGAGCGGCATTGACAATGCGGTACCAGGCCTGAGAGGCCAGGCACTGAGCGAATACCAGAACCAGCAGAACGACCTGCTGAGTGCCCTTTCCGGCATGGCCAACACCGAGGCGCTGGACCGCAGTGCCTACGGCAGCAACTTTGCCAACTACAAGGCGTGGCAGAATTTCCTTGCCAACCAGAGCGAACAGGCCCGGAACGAGAACGACAATTACTGGAACAACCTCTGGAACACGGTAAAGAACATCGGCTCGGCGGCTCTGACAGCCTACGATGGGTACAAGGGGTACACACAGCAGCAGTGGGAAAATGACTTTGCCCGGGAACAGTGGGAGTACAACAAGAACCGTACCGACCAGAGCGATGCCCTGAACGCCTACCAGCAGGCGTTCAACCTGTACACCCAGGGAGCCGGGGATGCGGCCAGCGATGTGCTGAACCGGTATGGCCTGAACGCAAACGCTTTTGCCAACTACACCGGCGCACCGGTGACTCGGGACGATCAGGCCGGCGTTCTGAGCACCGCGGCTTCTCTGGTGGCAAGCGGAAATCAGGAAGCGGCGGCCAACCTGCTGAAGATGTACGGGCTGGACAGCAATGCGGCCGGTTCCTATGGCACCATTGCAAAACGTCAGCTGGCGACCCAGCTGGCAAAGGCGGCAGCTACGAAGAGCAGCGGAAGTTCGAGAAGATCCGGCGGCTCAAGCAAGAGCGGAAGCGGGTGGACAAACAGCCAACTGCTGACGGCGCTGGGTAAGTATCAGAGCCTGAAGGATGATGACCCGACCAAGAGCGTCTATGCGAACATTCTGGCCAGCGCCGGAATGCTGCCGGACGGTGACACGGGCACAACAGCAGCGACCGGAACTGGCAGCGGGCTGATCACCCCGCTGGCGAATCCGAACAAGTGGGCCCTGCCCGGGGGAACCACGGGAGGGAGCACGGGTAAGAGTACCGGAATGCCGTACAGCAACGCCCTGAGCTATGCAAAGGGGTGGAGTGCAGAAGGGGTGGATTCGGATACGATCTATGCCCGGCTGGTCAACATGGGTATAAATGATGACGTGGCGGCCAAGGTCTGGAATGCGATGGGATGGTAAGGAGAACAAAAATGGCATGGACAGCAGAACAGATGGCCCAGAAGCGGGCCAAACTTCAGAAAAAAACCAATGCCGCTGCTGGCGGGGCAGAACCCCTCAGTCAGCGCAAGAGCGCTGACAGCCCCCCTGATAGTGGGGCCCTTGGCAGTACGGGAAACTCTGTGTCGGACAATAAAAGCAATACATGGACGGCGGAAAAAATGGCCGAAAAACGTGCGGCACTGCAAACCCAGAAGCAGCAGACGGGCACCGACCTATATTCCACGGCGCTGGAGGATTACCGGACAAGGAACAACCTGGGCTTTGCGGATGCCATGGACAGCCGGAGCGACGAGCTGAACCGGCAGAAGGTGACAGTGAGCCCGGCGGGGAAGATGGAGCAGAATGCCAGCACCGTGCAGAAGCTGCGGGAACAGCGGAACAACGGTATCCGAATGGACGTTTACAGCACGGTGAACAACTGGAAGGATGCTTCCGAGCGAAACCGGGAGCTGGCGAGGCTGGTGACAGAGCCCACGCTGCCACGCGGGGCTGTAAGCGCAGCAGACCTTCCGGCGGGCGTGGACTACTTGGCAGCGGACACGGGCGGCATGGGTATAATGCCGGTGCTGGAAAACACCAGGTACATGGACAGCGATTTGAAAAAGATGGGCTACACCCAGGACGAAATCAACCGGGCCCGGCTTTACATGAAGGCGTACAATGACCTGAGCCTTGGCGAACGGGCCGGACGGCGTGTGGAGAGCGATCTGGAGGGAAACAAGGAAAATATCAAAGGCATGATCGGGCAGTACGCGGGCGCACTGTCCCCGGCCCTGACGGCCAGTGCCGAAGAGCAGATGATCCGGCGTGTTCAGAGCGGGCGTTACACCGACGAGCAGCTGGAAGCGGCAGGATATGACCCGGAGCTCATCCGGACAGCCCACGAACGAATCCGGAGTGGTGAGCTCTACGACAAGGCGGATGACGACAGCAACCGCATGAAAGGGTTGTATGAGTGGGGCCGGGATGCCCACAAGGCCGGAGAAAACCTGACTGCGGACGCTATGGCAGGCGAGAGCAATGTGGGGCGGTTCTTCCACGGGGCTGCTTCCAGCGCGGCTGAGAACCTGATCGTGAGTGCCATCAACCCAGCGCTGGTGCTGCCGGTGCTGAGTGCCCACGGCGCAGGCGACAGCATGGCTGCCAGTGACGAAGCGGGGGAGAGCCCGGAAAAAGCTATTTTGAAAGGAACGGCAAAGTTTGGCGCAGGATGGGCCATCAACAGCGTGGGTATGGCAGACCTTGCCAAGACCATGGGCTCGGATTACGCCAAGGACACGGTGGCCGGTACCATTGCGGACTGGGTGCGCCGACAGGTGGGCAATCAGGCGTTCCGGGAAGCCTACCCGGCCATTGCCAACGCCATTTCCGGCGGTGCGGACAATGCTATGCAGGCCTTTGTGGAGACCTATGCCGACAAAGCCATTGACGCTGTGATGGGCGACCAGGAAGCGGCCAAGACGCTGTTCAACAAGGATACGTTCCTTACAGCACTGGAAGCGGGCCTTTCCGGCGGCGCGTCCGGTGCACTGGGCGGCGCTGTGGGCACAGGGCTTTCCAGGATGAACGCGGGAGATTCCAGCCTGCGGGGCAACGTGGAGCGGTATGCCGCTCAGGACGAATACGAGCAGGCGCTGAAGGAACACCAGCGCCGGGAGGAGCTGGCGCGGGAACCGGGGGATGGGATCGCTGAACAGACGGTGGTGAACGATGACCCGGCGGTACATACTGCGGCACAGAACGCAAGCATTGAGGAGTACAAGAACAGCGTTGACCCCAAAATGGCGGAATACATGGACAAGGTGCGGGCAGGCGAGAAGCTGGAACCCTACGTTGTGACCAGGACCAGCGACCGGATGCGCAGTGCCATGATGGAGCTGACGGGGCTGGACAAGGTTGGGGATTACACCCTGCTGGACAACAACGGCGTGCAGCACATCACAAACCGCCACGCAGGCGGCAACGGCAGTGCCGATGCCACCATGAAGAACAGCGCCGACGTGGCCCGGGCGGCTTATGTGCTGAACAATTTTGATAATGCGTATCTGGGAACCAGAAAAGCAAAAGGCTATTTTGACAGTCGAAGCAAACGAGCCCCCATTGTGATCTTTGAGAAAAAAATAGACGGCTCCCACATTATCGTGGAAGCCGTCACTGACACCAAGCGAGGCAAAAATTATATCATTTCTGAATATTTATCCTCGGTGGGTGTTGATCCAAAAGAAATAGCGAAAACTCTGCGCCCCCCTATGGATGCCGCTGAAAGCGACCCCAGACATACGTCCGAAACGTTAAACGAAGAAATTTCCGCTATTTCGGCATCGATGCCGCAGTCCCCTATGGATGCCGTTGCCGACCCCAGGGATACGTCCAAAACGTTAGCTGAAGATTACGATGCTACCGCTAGTATAGCACCCGGCGAGGGCAGCGTCAACGGGAACCGTGTGGAAAACGGCGTGGAAACGGTGGAAAGTGCTGCGGAATCTTATGCTGATGTAGAAAACCGGGTTGACCCGGCAGAGCTGGACGGAACGGCGTGGAACCGGGGCGAGCAGAGAGCCGCCGCACGGCAGCTGGTGAACCGGGCGCAGATGACGACAAAGGCGGCACAGGCGGTGGTGGATGCCATGCCCCAGGGCGTGGGTGCTGCCGTGTATGCCCAGGCGGCCAACAGCCTGTACCGGATGGGCGTGACCCAGGACGTGAAGAGTTTTGAACAGGCGGTGAACCTGACCGGCGGCATGAACAGCCTGGGCGGTGCCGTGCGGCAGGTGCTGGCGCTGGGAAAGACCGGCGAGAATGCCTTGCGCATTGCCTACACCTACGGCCAGGGCGAGGCGGAAGCCTACAACGCCCGGAAAACCAGCGAAATTGGCAGCGGACAGGGAGCAGTCAACCCGGACGCTGGCACCTATTTCAAGGGCCGGAACGTGAGCAAAGGCACCAATGCCATGGACGCTTTTATTGAGCTGGGAGCCAAGAGCAGCGGCACTGCCATTCACCGGGCCGTGGAGGGGTTACAGAACAACGCCAGGGGCTTTATCAAGGCTGCGGCGGGCGAAATGTACCTTTCCGGTGAGGCGGGCAGCGAGACCGTGATGCACGAGACCTTCCACATGCTGAACGAGTGGAGCCCGGAGACTGGTCAGGCCGTGATGGACCGGCTGCTGACCTATCTTGTGCAGCAGAACGGCATGGAGAGCACCGAGAAGCTGGTGGAAAACTATCTGGGCCGGTATGAGGACAGCGGCGTGAAAATGACCTGGAACCAGGCGCTGGAAGAGATCACCGCCGATGCCATGGAGACCGTGTTCGGCACGGCGGACGGCTTTAGGAATTTCGTGCGCCAGCAGGCGGCGGAAGCGAAGATGAACGCCAAGGCCCGGGGGATGATCGGGAAGGTGATGGACAAAATCGACAGCCTGCTGCACACCGTGCTTGCTGACGTGAACCGCTTTTTGAAGAACGAGCCCACCAACGCCGCCGCCAAGGCCGCCAGGAGCCTGACAGAACAACAGCTCAAAGACCTGCAGAACCTTTACTTTGAACATCAGGCAGAGGCCGGCAGCAAATACCGGGAAGTATTAACCTCTCAGGCGCAAAGCGCCAGCTCCCCTAATAGGGGAGCCAAGGAGCAGGGCAGCGCAGAGGTAAAATACTCCATTGACCCGAGCTATGCACAGGACATTGACGAGTGGAACCGGGACGGACGAAACAGCCGGGAAATCTTTGTGCTGGGCAGCACGGCGGAAGCCTTGCAGGGACTGGGCGCACGAGAGAATGACATCTACATGAAAGGCGATAAAATCAGCCTGATTCTGGAACAACACCCGGAGATGACATTGAACGAGATCAAACGCATTCCGGAAATTTTGGATGACCCCATTCTGGTGCTTTCCAGCCGGAATAAGGGGCGCGCCGGTTCACAGAATACCAGACTGGTTTTGTTTGGAAGCGTGAAAGCGCAGGATGGCAGACCCGTACTGTGCGTGCTGGATCTTCAGCCAGTAGAAAACCGGATCGTGATCCAGGATATGCAGAAGGCAACCAGTGCTTATACCAAGGATAACGACCCTGTGAGATTTGTGCGGAACAGCGAAGTGCTGTATACCTCTGAAAACAAAAAAAGAACCACAGCGTTACTTAGGACACTAGGCTTCCAAATGCCTAGCGAACTGCAACGCTATGGTTCTATGGGTAGTATATCCTATCATGGGCAAAACGTCAAGATGGAAGGTGTGCCATTTACAGAAATAGAGACGCAGACGAAATACCAGCTGGACGTGGACAGCGACGCTGCAGAAGCAACCCGCACTGCCGCCCTGGGTGACGTGGACAAGCAGACCGACCTGATGCGACAGGTGAGCGAACTGGGCGGGAAGGTGCGCCTCTCCGACCAGAGCATTACCGACATTGTGCGGGCCGTGCTGAGCGACACGGGCAGTAAGCTGGATGCCAAGACCTTTACAGAGCGAATGCGGGCCCTGAGTGACTACATTGCCCTGAATAAGGATGTGAGCTGGGACGATGTGTACACCTTTGCCTCTGACATTGCCGAACAGCTGATGCAGAGGAGCAGCCATAAGAACGACGAAATGTGGAAGCACTACCCGGAGCTGCACCAGATGAGCATGGTGATCGAAAAGGGATCGAAGGACTACAGCGAGATCTTGTACCACTGGGGCAGCTGGGCCAACGCACGCAAGGAGCTGGCCCGGCGCGGCGTGAAGATCACCCAGAGCAAAGAAGGAGTGCACAGCCATTGGGACGCAGACTTTACCGAGCTGCAGAAGCTGGGGGCGGGGCTGTTCCCCACCGAAACGCCCAATAGCGCCGTGGAAGCGCTGGAAGCCATGGCAGAGGCCCATGACACAATCCGCCCGGTGATGCAGAATGATTACAGCGAGGACTGGGACGGGGCAAAGCAGGACATTGCCATGCAGATCATGCTGCGGTACATGAACAGCACCGAGGTGGCCAACGAGCAGAACGCCGAGGCCCGGCAGGAGTTCACGAAGCAGTGGGAGGAGATGCGCAAGCAGGCAAAGCAGGAGGCGCTGGAAGCGAGGGCGAAGGTGGAACTGGAACGAGCAAAGCGGGAACAGGAGCTGAAAGAAGCTGCCGAAAGCGCGGCTGACCCGTTCCGGCTGGAAGCTGCCAAAGCCAACGCCCGGGCAGACAAGGCGGAAGCCTTTGCCAGGAAGCAGCGGGAAAGCGTGAGCACCACCATTCGGCTGGCGAAAGACCGGGCGGAAAAACAATTGCAGAAGGCCCGGGATGCCCGGGAGATGGACACCACCCGGCGGAATATCAATAAGATGACAAGCCAACTGACCCAGATGCTGGAAAAGCCAAGCGAAAAAGGCTATGTACCGGAATACCTGCTGGAAAAGGTTCGGCCCGTGGCTGCTCTGGCCAACGATGCCGTTGGCAACCGCAAGGCGGCGGCACAGCTGAGGGCAGAACTGAACGGTACATACGGCCCGGTGCCAGAAGGGGGGAACATACGGGAGGCTGTGGAAGGCCTGAGCCGGGGCATTGACCGGGAGGTGAAGCTGGGAGACCGTGCCGCCATGGAATGGCAGCAGAGTAGGCTGCCGGAGCAGATCAGCGACTGGCTGAACGATGTGAACGAGGCCCGGGAAATTGAGATGGAGAAGCTGCGGGGCGAGATCGAGAATGCCGAAAAGTGGCTGAAAAAGGACACCCCGGAGAAGAAAGCCTACATTGCCCGACTGAACGCTGACCTGAAGGCCTACCAGGACGGGAACCTTGCCACCCTGACCGCAGACCAGACCCGTGAACTGAGTGAGATCCTGGAAAAGACGTTGTTTATTGTAAAGAACGAGAATGTGATGCTGGGCAGCATAGAGGATGTGATGGTGGACGACTTTGCCAAGGGTATTTCCGGTGAGCTGAAGAGCGTGCGTCAGCAGCGGAAGGATACCAGATTCGGGAAGATCTTCCGGGAAGTGACCAGCGTGTACAAGCTGAATACCATGAACATTGAACGAAACTTTGAGCGTTTGGGCGGCTACAACCACGGCGGCTGCATGGAGCAGCTGGGACGGCAGCTGAACGAGGGCCAGGCACGAAAGGAACGCATTAAAGCAGAGGGTGAGCGCATTTTCTCTAACGTGACCGGGCCGGAGCATGCCGAGGAGCTTTACCACTTTACCCACGATCTGGTGGACATCGGGCTAAAGACCCGGGACGGCAAGCCCTGGCTGGTGACCCATGACGTGATGACCGAGCTGTGGGTACAGCTGCAGAACAGGCAGGGCCTGCACCACCTTTTGTACGGCGGGGCCACCATTGTGGACATGAGCTTTTCCACCAAGGGCCTTGCCGGGTTGGGAGAGCAATACTCCGAGACTGTGACGCTGGGCGAGCTGGTGACCATCGACAAGGACGGCAGCAAGCTGAACGCCTACGAGATCAGCAAGCGGGAGGACACGCTGCGCACCAGCATCCTTGGCGAGATCGAAAAGAACCTGACGGCTTACGATGACCTGTGGATCAGCGATTTCCGGGAGCTGGGCAAGCTGACAAAGGGGTACATCAACGAGGCCAGCATGACCCTGTACGGCGTAAAGCGTGCCCGGGTAGAAAACTACATCCACATGAACGTGGACAGAAACACCCTTGTGGAGCAGAACGAGGGCGTGCGCCGGGACGTGAGTGTGGGCAGCGAGGGCTACATGAAGACCCGACAGAACAGCTCCAAACCCCTGGCTTTGGTGGGCCTGGTGAAGCAGGCCAGCGAGAGCATAGAAAATGCCGCCCAGTTTGCAGGCATGGCGATCCCGCTGCGGAACGCCGAGAAGGTGCTGAACAGTATGCAGGGCGGCGAGACACAATACGGAGCCATTGAACGGAGCTGGGGACGGGCCGGACGCAAGTACATGCAGAAGGCCATGGCCGACCTGAGCGGGAGCAAGGGAGACAGCGAGGTGTTTGACCACCTGAGCAGCGTGCTGCGGGGCAATGCCGCTGCCGCCGTGCTGACGGGAAACCTGAACGTGACCTTGCTGCAGGCAGCAAGCCTGCCCACGGCAGCGGCAGAGCTGGGCTGGGGCGGAACCGGTGCATCTGCCGTGCAGTTTGTGATGAACCTGAAGCCCAGCCAGCTGAACAGCATCGTTGAACGTGCCTACCGCTTTGGAGATTCCCTGCTGCCCACCCGCTTGCGGGGCAGCAGCCGGGGGGAACTGAGCAACGCGGCGAAAGAACAGGGCGTGTTCAGCACCGCCCACGACGGGGCCAGGAACAGCCAGAACGTGGTGCTGCGGTACGGCACCCGAGCCGTGAACGCTCTGGCAGACTTTGCGGGCGGAAGCATTGGCTGGATGGACAAGGTGACGGTGGCCAGCCTGTTCCACGGGGCTGAGAACTATGTACAAAAGAACCTGGCCGAATATGACCTGACGAAAGCTGACCTGCCCACCAAGACGATGGAGGACGGCAGCAAGGCTTACCAGGAAGCCGTGATGAGCAAGTTCCGGCGGGTGGTGGAGCGGACACAGCCCAACTATACCGTGATGCAGCGGACAGGAATGCAGCGCTCGAAGAACCAGATGCTGAAGACCCTGAGCATGTTCAGCACCCAGCGCCAGCAGAACGCCCAGATCATGGTAAGCGCCGTGGAGGATCTGGCGGCCCAGTGGCAGCGGAACGACCAGGCAAAGGCGGCATTGGAGAAAGCAAAGGCAGAAAACGACACGCCCCGGCTGGCGGAGTGCAAGGCCGCTGCGGAAAAAGCGAAAGCAGACAGGGCGGAGGCTTTGAAGCGGTTCTGGGATGCGGCCAGCAGCCAGATCGTGCAGACGGCGGTGATCGCCGGGCTGGGGATACTGGTAAAGTTTATTCTGCACCGGTGGGATGACCTGCAGGACGAAAACGGGGATATGACCCTTGCCAGCCTTGGCGGAAGCTTTTTGTACCAGTTCAGCAATAGCATGGTGAGCAACTACACCGGCGGAAGCGAGCTGTGGACAGCGGGGGAGAGCATCCACAGCAAGAGGGTGTTTGGCAACTACGACAGCGTGAGCATGACCGGATTTTCGGCCATCAACGACGCGGTGACCAGCATGACCAAGCTGAACGCCCTGCTGGATAAGGACACCGGCGAGATGACCGAAAAAGAGCTGGACGATTATGCCGACAGCGTGAAATGGGCCTGGGCTGACACGGCGGGCCAGCTGATGATGCTGGTGGGCGTGCCCTACAACAACGGCAAGAAGTATGTGCAGGCGGTGTTTGCCTGGATGGACACGGTCAAGCAGTGGGACGAGACCGGAGAAAAGAACTTCAATTCCACTCCGGACAGCGCCACCGGGCAGTACGACCGGCTGTTTGAGGCCATCCAGACTGGAAACACCGAGGAAGTACAGGCGGCCACCAAGAAGCTGGAGCGAATGCTGGCGGAGGGAAAGATCAAGGAGCTCAAGACAGATGACCAGCTGAAAGCTCGGCTGAAAAAGTACGATGAGGACATTCTGGACGCTGCCAGGGCGAAGAACGCCGGAGACATGGAAGCACGGGTGGATGCAAAGCAGGAGGTCTATGACCGGCTGTGCACGGCCTACGGCGTGAAGAAGCTGGGCGAAAAGGGCGAGACCGACGAGGACAAGGCCCAGAGAGCCCGGTTCAGGGAACTCATCGATAAGGCGGTGAACGAGAAGGCGGAACAGCTGTACAAGGGCGGCACCGAGGGCAGCGTGTACGATACCCTGACGGACGCACTGGAAACCGGAAAGCGGAAGGACGTACAGGACGAGATCGACCGGCTGCGGACGGCGGGCAAAGCGGACAGCCAGATCAAGAGCAAGATCACCGATGCGGTGAAGGAAGAGTATCTGGCGGGCAACGACCACGACCGGGAGAAGCTGGAGAAGCTGCTGACGAGCCTGACCAAAGAGGACGGGACGGCCATGTATGAGGAAAAGAAATTTGCCCAGTGGGTGAAGGACGCGGCAAAAAAGGAGGAACAGGCAAAGAACAGCAAGGATGAGTGGGAAGAGGTGAGGTGAAACTCTCAGTCACGCTTTGCGTGACAGCTCCCCTAGTAGGGGAGCCAAGTTCACGTTGCTGCTCTTTTTGGGGGAGCTCTGCTTAGAAGAAAGGGAGACCGTTCGGGGTGAACGGCCTCCCTTTTGCTATGTTATTCTGTTAAATCATGCCGAGTTCGGATTTCAGACCTTTTTGCAGAACACTGGAAAAATTGATGTGTGCGGATTCGGCGGCATCGTTGAGCCAACCGGGAATAGACAGGGTCTTTTTGACGGGCTTGAACTGCTTCTGATATTCTTCCATATCAAAAGGAATCATTGCAATAAAATCACCGGTATCCACATGGATGGCAGAAGGAAGAGAAGGCTTAGGACATACTTCACAATCTTCAAGCATCAGACCAATGGCATCCTGGGCCATAGCAACCGCTTCATCCATAGTTTCCCCTTGGGTAAAGCAACCTTCAATATCTGGAATTGTAACGGAATATCCTGTTTCTTCTGGATGAAAAACAGCAGGATAAAATACAGCAGTCATTTTAATATTACCTCATATATAGCGTGATGTAAGTTTTGAAAATATTATATGATAACGAGAAAACTAATATTCAATTATTTCAATAATCTATAATGTAGTATTAGGATAACCAGAAATTTTCCAGGTTGATCCTAACAAGATAATGTTATTTTTTGATTCCGGCTTGTTTAAGAATACTTTTTTCTAGACCGGGCTTCAGATCCTTTGCATGATAAGGAACGACAGTGGATTTTTTGGTGACGGGGTTGCTGTACATCCGATGAGAGCCATTGGAGCGAATGCAAACAAAGCCGTTTTGCTCCAACAGCCGACACATCTCTTTTGGAGTTAGCGGCATGGCGGTGGAATCCTCCTTTCTTCGTTGGTGATTTGATTATATACGTATTTTACGTATTTGTCAAGAGGCGGGAACTTATGTATGTCCGGGGTAGTTGCACCCGGCGGGGCGTGATAGGATAGGGGCAGGAAGGGAGTGAAACTGTGAGCCAACTGGATATCAAGATCAGAAAGCTGCAGGACAACGGTTCGACGTTCCGGGCAAACATTGAGACGCTGTATCTGGGCGGTGTGCGGAGCGCCAAGGTGGACGAGCTTCGCTTTGAGCTGCCGGAAGAGTGGAAGAACTGTACCGTGACCCTGCATGTGCAGCGCCTGAGCGGCACAAAGCCGGACCCGCAGATCCTGGACGAGAACAACAGCGCACTGGTAGACCGGCGGTGGACACTGGAAAAAGAGGGCACCTGGATGCTGCTGGCCATCAATGACAGCGGCTACATTGCCATGACCAAGCCCGGCAAGTACACCTGCTATGACACCATCGACACCGACACGACCACCGAGAACATTACGCCGAGCATCTATGAACAGTTCGTGGCCGAGGTGACGAAGTACGCCAAGCAGGCGCTGGAGAGCATGAACGCGGCCAAGACCAGTGAGACCAACGCAAAAACATCCGAGACCAACGCGAAAGCCAGCGCGGATAAGGCAAAGGCCAGTGCCGACAGCATGGATGCGAGTGTGGCCACCTGCACCAAAAAGGCCAAGGAGGCCGAAGCAAGTGCGGTAAGAGCCAAGACCAGCGAGACCAACGCAAAAACGTCGGAGACCAACGCGAAGACCAGCGAAAATGCGGCAAAGACGAGTGAGACAAACGCCAAAGCCAGTGAAAACGCAGCCAAGAGCAGCGAGACCAACGCCGCCGCCAGCGAGACCGCCGCCAAGACCAGCGAGACCGCCGCCAAGCGGGCCCTGCAGGACACGGAGACGGAGCATACCGCCGCCTTGCAGGACATCGCGCGGGCCCGCACCACGGCCCTGAACGATGTGGCCAACTCCACCAGGACGGCCACCACTGCGGCAGAAACCGCCACCCAGCAGGCCACCGCCGCTGCGGGGAGCGCTTCCACCGCCGCCACCAAGGCCGGGGAAGCATCCACCAGTGCGGGGGCGGCAAAGGCCGATGCCGACCGGGCAGAGAAAGCCAGCACCAACGCGGCCAATGCGGCTATGACTGCATTGCAGAAGGCAAAGGATGCGGGCGACTTCAAAGGCGACAAAGGAGATACCGGCCCACAGGGGCCGCAAGGACCGCAAGGGCCCACCGGGGCAACAGGACCCAGAGGTGCCACAGGCACTACCGGGCCACAGGGACCGCAAGGACCCACCGGGGCAACAGGACCCGGAGGTGCCACAGGCGCTACCGGCCCGCAGGGGCCGCGGGGGCCGCAAGGCCCGGCGGGTGCTTCAGCAGTAGCAGCCAGCGGCAGTAACTGGGTAAGATTTTCAGATGGGACACAGATCTGCTGGTACTCCATCAATTCAGACGGAAACGATTATACATGGTCATTTCCGGTGGCATTTTCTAATACGGCATATTCTGTTGTTGGCTGCCCTATCTCATTTTTATCGTTTGTTTGTAAGAACAAAAGCACGACATCATGCACACTACCTGGAACAAACGATACAACATGTTATAGCGTTGCTGTTGGCCGCTGGTGGTGAGGTGAACGTAAATGGAAATTAAACCCGGAACAAAAATCCTGAAGCCTGTTATCACACAGGAAGAGTGCGATGCCTATTCTGCCGTTGTGGATGCCATTACCGCCCACAATGCAGCGGCTGCCGTGGGCGAGGCCCTGTGGAGCATGGACGACCAGCCGGAGGCCTACGTTGTGGTGGAAGCAGGCACGCAGCCTGACCCTGCCGATGCGCCGAAGCCGACCCCTACACTTGAGGAGCGGCTTGCTACGGTGGAGAGCGCCCAGACCCAGATGGCGCAGCTGCCTGAAACACTGGCTGCTTTGCAAAAGGAAAACGAGATGCTGAAACAGTGTCTGCTTGAGATGAGCGAGACTGTCTATGCATAAAATCACACAAAAAATCGAAAGGATGGTACTTATGATGGCTATGTTATGGGCCCAGGAAATTATGTCTGCTGAGACCGTGGAGGAGGCAAAAGCTCTGTATGAGCGCTGCCCCCGCTTGCTGAAGGAGAAGGTCAAGGCGATTCTTATCAAGAGCGGCTTTGAGGAAATCACGCAGTAAGGAGGACGCTATGGCTGAAATTATGGATGTCTCCCGCTGGCAGGGGAGCATCGACTGGGACGCGGTGAAACGCAGCGGAAAAATCGACGGCGTGATGCTGCGGGTGCTGGGCAGCAAGGGCGGCAAGCCCTACGTTGACCAGGCCTTCGAGCGCAACTATGCCGCGTGCACAGCGCGGGGCATCCCGGTGGGCGGATATTACTACACCTGTGCGGTCACGCAGCGGCAGACGGAGGAGGAGCTGGCCGCCCTCAAAACAGCTCTCCGGGGCAAAACGTTCCAGCTGCCCCTTGCCATCGATGTGGAGGACCCACGCCTGCGCTCCCTGGCCCCCGCAAAGCTTTCGGCCCTGGTGGCCGAAGCCGCTGCCCAACTCGAAGCGTGGGGGCTGTATGCAATGGTGTACACCTACACCAATTTCGCGGATACCGCCCTCGACATGGCAGCACTCGCTGCTTACGATCTGTGGATCGCGGACTACCGCGGCAAGCGCCCCGCCCGCCGCCACGGCATGTGGCAGTACACAAGCAGCGGCAAGATCCCAGGCGTGAGCGGCCCGGTAGACCTGAGCCATGCGTATAAGGACTACGCCACCATCATCCAGCGCAAGGGGCTGGGCAAAGTGAAAGGAGAATGACAATGAAAAATGAGATTTGTGCGGCCATCGGCATTGTGGGTGGGGCCATTGCCAGCCTGCTGGGCGGCTGGGACACGGCGCTGCAGACGCTTATCATCTTTATGGCGATCGACTACATCACCGGCCTGATCGTGGCGGGGGTGTTCCACACCAGTCCCAAGACCAAAACTGGCACCCTTGAGAGCCGGGCAGGCTGGAAGGGCTTGTGCCGCAAGGGTGTGAGCCTGCTGGTGGTACTGGTGGCCTGCAGGCTGGATGCTGTCATCGGGTCGAACTTTATTCGGGACACCGTTGTCATTGCGTTTGTATGCAATGAGACTATCAGTATCGTGGAGAATGCCGGACTGATGGGTGTGCCCATCCCGGCGGCGCTGACTCGTGCTGTGGACGTGCTGAAGCAGCGGGCGGAAGAAAAGAACGGCAGCTGACAACGGCCCCGGGGAGCCTGATGGTTCCTCGGGGCTGAGTTTGTGTTTTCGACTTCTTTCGACAAAAGGCGTAGCATGATGGGCGAAAGGATGTGTTAGAATGACTGATACACAATTTGACCACTTGCTGCGCCCTTTGGGTATCATTCGCACAAAGAGTGATTATTATACTCTCCGGCAGTGTATGACGCTGATTTGCACCAGGCCTGACCGGTTGCGAGCCTTGCAGAAGGAAGTTTATCTGCCTGTGGCGGAAGCTTCTGATCATGCTTGGAGGGCTGTGGAGAGCGCTGTTCGCAGGACGGCAAAGCTGGCGTGGAAAACTGACCCGGAGAAAGTGCAGGTGTTGGCGGGATACCCGCTGGATCATCGGCCAACGGCGGGACAGTTTTTGGAGATGCTGTATAATGCAGCGGATACTATGTACGAGAAAAAGTAAGATTTGAAAGAAGTATGTAGAAAGAATTGGGGGTGGCGTAAAGGGAAAAATTGTTCGAGTGAGAATGTGTCAGGTGGACCAAACAAAGATAATCCGAACTTGTTTCCGATAGGAGATGGGTTCGGATTA
>ULPS01063360.1_pt1 | contig 30455 bp, 29 predicted proteins | sample 1953711 | NCBI WGS metagenome assembly ULPS01 (sample SAMEA4835635, study PRJEB28245) | human gut metagenome | biome: gut microbiome; material: fecal sample | place: Denmark | collected 2008 | reverse complement strand
GGCTACGGCAGCCGCTGGATAGCAAAGCGCCCGACGCGCCTGGCGGTGGTTGCCTGCGGTTACGCCGACGGTTATCCGCGTTCCATGCCCGACGGCTCTCCGACCTGGGTGGAAGGCAAGATCGCTCCCCTGGCCGGTGCCGTTTCGATGGACATGCTCACCATTGACGTCACCGATATTCCGCAAGCCCGCGTAGGCAGTCGTGTGGAATTGTGGGGGGAACACATTCCCGTCAACGACTTGGCAAGCCGCTGCGGCACGATCGGATACGAATTGCTTTGCGCCGTGGCCAGCCGCGTTCCCGTGATCTCCGACTAAGCGACTCGCTCGATGGCAAAAGCAAGAACCCATTACGTTTGTTCCGAATGCGGCGGCTCTACTGTCAAATGGCAAGGTAAATGCCCGCACTGCGGCGCCTGGAACACAATGCGTGAGTTCCGTGAACCGACGGCTTCTCAGTCCCGTTTTGCCGCATCGCGTCGTCAGACGTCTCTGGCCGACGGTGAAGGTGTGGTTGATCTTGCCGAGGTTCAGGCGAGTGAAGTCCCGCGCATTCTGACCGGCATCGGCGAGTTTGATCGCGTGAGCGGCGGCGGGCTGGTTCCCGGTGGCGTGGGTTTGATCGGCGGCGACCCCGGCATCGGCAAGTCCACGTTGTTGCTGCAAGTCCTTGCGCGCATGGTGCGTCTTGGCAAAACGGCCCTTTACGTGTCGGGCGAAGAATCCGCATCGCAGGTTGCTTTGCGTGCGCAGCGCATTGGACTGGACCCCAGCGGCATGAGGCTCATGAGCGAAATTGAGCTTGAGCGCATTGAGGCTGAGATTTCCGCCTCCAAACCGCAGTTTGTTGTCATCGACTCCATTCAAACGCTCTACAGTTCGGATCTGGAATCGGCTCCGGGCAGCGTTACGCAGGTTCGGGAATGTTCGGCTCGACTGACTCGATTGGCCAAGACCACCGGTGCCGCGCTCATTTTCGTGGGGCATGTGACAAAGGACGGTGCTCTCGCCGGACCCCGTGTGCTTGAGCACATCGTCGATACGGTTTTGTACTTTGAAGGCGACCCCCACAGCAACTTCCGTCTGATTCGCGCCTTCAAAAATCGCTTCGGTGCCGTCAACGAACTCGGTGTCTTTGCGATGACCGACCGCGGTCTGCGCGCCGTTTCCAATCCTTCGGCCATTTTCCTGTCGGAACATCGCAACGATGTGGCCGGAAGCGTCGTCATGGTGACCCAGGAGGGTTCACGCCCTCTGCTGGTGGAAATCCAGGCTCTGGCCGACGAATCCCATTCGCCTGCATCGAGACGTTTGTGCGTCGGTCTGGACGCGCAGCGTCTGGCTATGCTTTTGGCGGTGCTGCATCGCCACGCCGGCATTTCCTGCTTTGAAAAGGACGTGTTTGTAAACGCCGTGGGCGGCGTCAAGATCACGGAACCGGCCAGCGACCTGGCCGTGCTGATGGCCGTGGTAAGTTCCCTGTCGGATCGCCCTCTGCCGGCGGGCACCGTGATTTTCGGCGAAGTCGGCCTAACCGGCGAAATACGACCGATACCTCGGGGACAGGACCGACTTAAGGAAGCGGCCAAACTCGGTTTTTCCATGGCGATCATTCCCAAAGCCAATGCACCAAAAACTCCGATCGAAGGACTTGATGTGAAGGCAGTGGATCGGTTAACCGACGCTTTGGCTGTCATTCTGGATTAACCAGAAAGCAGTCAGCCTCTGTTAGACTTTTGCACACTCAAAAAAAGATCGGCGTTGCCCGACGGCGTAGTACCGATATTTTTTTTTCCTGAAATCCATTCTTTAGAGAAATCCTAACAATGCGCATCACGAAACTTCTTTCGCTCGACAGTGAACCCGCCAAGCCGATTCTTGACCGTGCCAAGCCGATTGCTCTGGCGTTCCTCGAACGTATCAAGCTGCCCGAAACTTTCGTTGTCGGTGATCAGACGATCGAAAATGCTTTAGGCGAAGTTCGTCCTTTGGAGGTTGGTGACGTTCTCGTTGACGAAAACGGTGGCTTCTACAAGATCGAAGCTCCGGTGGAAACGATCTTTAAGGTCACGGGCGATCTCGACCTGATGCAGGAAGCCGTCTACGCCCTGACTGCTCGCGGCGTGCGTGTTGCTCAGACCGAAGACGGTTTTGCCGTGGCCGGCATCGAACAGTACAAGGCCATGCTCGAAAGCGTGGGTCTGACTGTTACGGCAGCTCAGGAACCGTTTACGCCCGTTCCGTTGCCCCGTCCTCACCACGGCGGTTGCGGCTGTGGTTGCGGCGGCCATCATCACCATCATGGAGAGGGTGAATGCGGCTGTGGCTGCGGCGGTCACCATCATCACGAGGAGGGTGAATGTGGCTGTGGTTGCGGCGGACATCATCACCACGATGAAGGTGAATGCTGCTGCGGCGGCGAAGGTCACCATCACCACGGTGAAGGCGAATGCTGCTGTGGCGACGAAGGCCACCATCACCATGGTGAAGGCGAATGCTGCTGTGACGGTGAAGGTCATCATCACCATGGTGAAGGCGAATGCTGCTGTGGCGGTGAAGGTCATCATCACCACGGTGAAGGCCAGTGCTGCTGCCAGGATAAGGAAAGCGGCAAATAATCTGCTCTGATAATTGAGCGCGCAAGTGAACTGCTTTCAGGTACAATGCGCGCTCCGATTTGCGCGGATGTGGCGAAATTGGTAGACGCACCAGATTTAGGTTCTGACGCCGCAAGGCGTGTCGGTTCGAGTCCGACCATCCGCACCACAATACTTCGGCATAGCTCGGCATACCCCGATTTATCGGGGTTTTTGTTGCCTGCGGCATTGTTTAGCTTAATCCGATTAATTGCTGGCTATTTGCTGGCTGATTTCCATTTGGCCAGACTATTTTAGGGGCCAAAAATGGCGGGCGTTTCCACACTTCCGAACGGACGGTATCGGGGTGTCTGGCGAGAAGACGGGCGGCAGATGCAAGGAAGTATGCGGCCATGCTGATGCCTGAGCAGGAAAGTAGCAAGGTCACGGTAGCAGATTGGCTGATCTCCTACCGAGACTCCGAGTCGCAAAAGAAGCGTGGTGCAAAGCAAGAGATTTTGCGAATCAACCGATTCCTGCAACGGCCATTTGCTTCTCTGAAGTTTGGGCAGTTCACGTACAAGGATCTGCAGGAGTATTTCGACGAGTATCTGAAGGAGCCGTCGCAAAAATACATTGGAACCTTGGCTCCGGCTACAGCGCACAAAGAAATTCAAACGCTTTCGGCGGACATCAATGCTGCTGTAAAAGCAGGACTCCTTTCTAGAAACCCATGCATCGGCGTTGTGCTTCCTAAGCTGGCGGAACATCGCGAGATGTTGGCTTCAGATGAAGACATCGAGGCCCTGCTCGTGGGATAGAATCCTGGGAATGTCCGGCGAGGTTTTGACCATTACTCGCCGAGAATTGAGTGGTTTTGCTGTGGTAGCCACTCAATCGCGGCAGAAAAACCATAGCAAAATGCCTCGGAATTGCAGTTCCGAGGCACTTAAAGGAAGACGATAATGGTCAATCAATCTTCTTCCGCTAGTATAGCAAGGAAGGTCTTGAAAATCCTGATTTTCTTGATCCTGTTCTTACTCTGCTAGGCGCGTAAGTGAAAGGCCTCGGACGCTTCGGCTTCCGAGGCCTGCGTGCATCTGAGGACAAAAAATTTACTCCGGATCGCTCTGGGAGTTGGGCTCAGGCCGGTATTCGTTAAGCGTTGTTGTTCGGTCGGTTCTATAGCCTTCTTTGCTTTTGTCTATCAGCGAAGTTTTGCCCGGTTTTTAGCATACAATTGCCAACCAATAGGATGTAAGCGTTCCAAGCGACGATCTGTCGGGTATCCCCAAAACCTGAAAAGGCAGATCGGCTCTTCGCATGGAGACGCTTTTAAACAACTCGAATAACGCAGGAGATACTCCCATGAAGAAGTTCCGTTGCAAGGTTTGCGGCTACATCTATGAAGGCGATGAGCTGCCCGCTGATTTCGTTTGCCCGCTTTGCCACAAGGGTGTTGAAGTTTTTGAAGAAGTCCAGGAAGCTCCTGCTGCGGGTGGCGACAACCGCCTGAAGGGCACTAAGACGGCAGAAAACCTTGCCACCGCATTTGCCGGTGAATCCCAGGCCCGCAACAAGTACACGTACTTTGCTGAAGTCGCTCGTCGCGAAGGCTACGAACAGCTCGCGGAAATCTTCCTGTCGACCGCTCGCAACGAACAGGAACATGCCCGTCTGTGGTTTGATCTCTTGGGCGGCATCGGCGACACGGCAGCCAATCTCCAGGCTGCAGCTGAAGGCGAGAACTACGAATGGACCGATATGTACGCCGGTTTCGCGAAGACTGCCGAAGAAGAAGGCTTCCCGGAAATCGCTGCCAAGTTCCGTTTGGTTGCCGCCATTGAAAAGACCCACGAAGAACGCTATCGCAAGCTTCTGAACAACGTTCAGATGAAGCAGGTGTTTGAAAAGGGTGAAATGACGATGTGGGAATGCCGCATCTGCGGCCACATCGTTGTCGGCAATGCCGCTCCGGATGTCTGCCCGGTTTGCCACTACGCACAGAGCTTCTTTGAAGTTCGCAAGACGAACTACTAAGCGGCTGTTGCCTCGTTGAGGCGAAGCATTGGCGTATCAAAGCGTGCTTTTGGCGGAAGTCGAGAGCGCGCTTTTTTGCATATTTCACAAGTTTGGTAGCCTAAAATAAACCCATAGAGGACAATCAGGACATAAGAGGACAACTCATTTGCCCACCGGATTTTTCACGCACGACTTGTGTCACAGCTACCAGCAGGGGCCAGATTCTCCCGAGTCTCCCGAACGCATTGATGCGATTGAAGACCGCATGCTTGCGATGGGGTTGTCTCGTGTCGTGACTGTATTGCCGAGCGCACCGGCTTCTCTGGAAGATGTTTTGCGTGCGCATGACAAGAGCTATGTGCAGGAACTGGAACAAACCAGTCGTGAAGCCAAAAGAACCGGAGAAAAGCAAATCTCCGAAGATACCTTCATAAATGAGCTGAGCTTTGAAGCGGCGCTTAAAAGCGCAGGCGCCGCCATCGAGGCGGTACGTCAGGTCTGTGCGGGTACCATTCGAAACGCCTTTGCCTGCGTGCGTCCGCCCGGACATCATGCAGGTCGTAATTTTGCGCACGGCTTTTGCCTGATCAACTCCGTGGCCTGTGCAGCGCTTCACGCGCTCGACGTTCTCGGCCTAAAGCGCGTTGCCATTGTGGATTTCGACGTGCATCGCGCCGATGGAACGGAAGACATCATCAAGGGCGACGAGCGCATCGCGCTTTTCAGTCTTTATCAGGAAACGGCGTTTCCGTTCGGGTTGCAGCCGGCTCAAGCGAGCAACATCATCAACGCTCCGATGCCAGAAGGCAGTGATGGCACGGACGTGCTTCGTGTCGTCAACGACATTTGGATTCCGAAGCTTTTGAGCTTCAAGCCCGATCTTATTCTGGTGAGCGCCGGGTTTGACGCGCACCGAGATGAAAAGCAGGCGCTCTTCAAGCTTACGGAATTTGACTACTCCTTCATGACCATCGAGGTCATGCGCGTGGCGCGTGCCGTCTGCGAAGGGCGGCTTGTGAGCATTCTGGAAGGGGGTTACGACATCCGCAGTCTTGCAAGAAGTGCGGTCGCGCACATTACAACGCTTACGCGTTCGGCATAATTGTGAGTGGGCTGAATTGGAATTCAAATTCTTTTCGTGCACGTCCTTCCGAGGCGCTGTAATATCCGCATTCGTTGTTTTTACGTGATTGATTGACTGCATGCGCAGAGTTCTTAAATTCTTTGTTCCTGTCGTGACGATCGCTTTGGCTGGGTGTCAGCAATTCGCAGGCCAAAGCCCTTATGAATATCGTTTTGATGACAATGCCGCTCAGGTAGTGTGCGTGAGCGTGACGCCGCACGGCAACGAGTCGCTGCGGTTGTCCGTGCGTCAGATGCTCCTGGAGAAGGGCTTTAAAGTGCATGAAGTGAAGACGTTCGACGAAAGCTGCACACGCTGCCTGAAGTTCGACTTCACGGTTGGCGGCTGGAACGATCGAATTGTCGAGGGCAAGCTTGATTACGTGCGCATCGTGCACGGAAGCCGCTACGAAGCTCAGGCAACGGAAAAGTTGCCCGAAGCCACCTTCGGCACGCCGGGCGACGATGAAAAGGTGCTCATCCGAGCGCTTTTGAATCGCATTTTCCCGCACCCGGTACCGTGGAAGGAGTAGGCCTCAGTCGAGGTACTTTTCAGCCCAGTATTCCTGCGCCGCAGCGTAAAACGCCTGCGGCGTTTTTGCGTTCAGAGAACCTAATCCGAGATGTGTGGCGGCGGCGTTCAAGAGCTCCAGCGGATCTTCGTTGTCAATGGCGGGAGCATGGGTCTGTTTGGAAAGCTTCTGCCCGTGTCCGTCAAGAGCCAGAGCAATGTGCAGATACTGCGGCGTGGGGTATCCGAGTTTTCTTTGAAGAAAAATCTGGCGGGGTGTGTTGTCAAGGAGGTCTTCGCCGCGCACGACGTCCGTGATGCCCTGCTCGGCGTCGTCAACAACCACGGCAAGCTGATAGGCCCACAGACCGTCGGCCCGCTTGATCACGAAGTCACCGACGTCGCGCTCCAGGTTTTCGGAAAAATAGCTGCAGCGACGATCGGTGAAACCGACAACTTCGTCGGAGGTTCGGATGCGAAGCGACCGAGCCGGTCTGCCGTGCGTTCCGTTGCGGCAGATGCCGGGGTAGACGTGAGAAGGAAGTCCGAGCTCGGTTTGGACTGCGGCGATTTCCTTGCGCGAGCATGCGCATCCGTAGACGAGTCCCTGTTGACTGAGCCGGCGTAAAGCCTCTTCGTAGAGCGCATAACGTTGGCTTTGCCAGACAACCGGAACATCGGAAGTCATCCCGAGTCTGGCAAGCGTTTTCAGAATGGCCTGATCGGCTCCGGGAACGTCACGGGGGGGATCGATGTCTTCGATGCGAATCAACCAGGTGCCGTTGTGCGCGCGCGCATCCAAAAAGGAAGCCAGAGCGCAGACTAGACTGCCGAAATGAAGCGGGCCGGTCGGAGAAGGGGCGAAGCGGCCGCAGTAGGCACGTTGAGAAAGCGACATCGGAAAAAAGCGAGCAGACACAAACAAGCGCATTGTCCCACGAACGAAGCGTGTACACAATCGAATGTCTTCTACGGGGAATGGAAGAAATTGGAGCGGGAGACGAGTCTCGAACTCGCGACCTCAACCTTGGCAAGGTTGCGCTCTACCAACTGAGCTACTCCCGCGTCTTTGAGTGAGGCATCTGCGTCAATCGCAAATGCTCTTTTGAATGGAGCGGGAGACGAGTCTCGAACTCGCGACCTCAACCTTGGCAAGGTTGCGCTCTACCAACTGAGCTACTCCCGCATTCAAAGATGCGTCATCTTCCAGAGAAAAGCTTGGAGGCGCGAAGCGGAATCGAACCGCTGTAGACGGATTTGCAATCCGTTGCATAACCACTTTGCTATCGCGCCATCCGTCTATGCGCCTTTGGGACGCCAGCTTTTGGAGCGGGAGACGAGTCTCGAACTCGCGACCTCAACCTTGGCAAGGTTGCGCTCTACCAACTGAGCTACTCCCGCGTTCTCTCGAAGAGAATGCGCATTTTACAGGTGTAATCGCTTCTGTCAAGCGGTTTTGAAAAAAAATTTTCCGACACGAAAAAATTTCTAAGAAAATCAGTACGGGAATTTGCATTTTTGATTTCTATCAAGAACTGATACCGATTTAACAAAACGAAGGAGATTCCGTGCTTTAGATTCGCTAAGTAGTTTTGCGTAGGACACATTAGTTAAGAGTTCGAAGCGAAACTGAATAAATTTCATATGCCCGCGGTTTGCGACAGGACTCTGTCGGTGTTCGCAGGCGTGTGAATACTTACCAAAACATTTTTTTGAGAGAGAGAAACAAAAATGCGCTTGGTTAAGAAGTCTCTGCTTGCCGCTGCTATCGCTACCGCTTGCGGTGCCGCCATGGCTGCCTCTTTGCCGCAGATCGAAGTGCTCGCCACGGGCGGCACGATTGCCGGTTCCGGCAATTCGGCAACGGGTTCCGCCTACACGGCCGGTAAGGTTAGCGTCAACCATCTGGTTGCCGCTGTTCCGCAGCTTGCAGACATCGCTGTGGTTACTCCCAAGCAGGTTGTTCAGATCGGTTCGCAGGACATGACCGACGACGTGTGGCTCAAGCTTGCCAAGACCATCAACGCTGACTGCAGCAAGGTCGACGGCTTCGTGATCACGCACGGCACGGACACGATGGAAGAAACCGCTTACTTCCTGAACCTGACTGTCAAGTGCAAGAAGCCCGTGGTGCTCGTTGGCGCCATGCTCCCCTCCACCGGTCTCGGTGCTGACGGTCCCCGTAACCTCTACAACGCTGTTCTGACGGCCGCCACGAAGGAAACGGCTAAGCAGGGTGTTGTGGTTGCCATGAACAACATCGTTGTCGGCGCCCGCGACTTGATGAAGTCCAACACGGTCCAGCCCGAAACCTTCGTCGCCGCCAACTTCGGTAAGGTCGGCACGATCTTCAACAACAAGGTGACGTACGAATCCACCTCGCTGCGTCCGCACACCTACCAGACCCCGTTTGACGTTTCCAAGATCGAAACGCTTCCGAAGGTTGGCATCGTCTACAACCACGGTGGCGTGGAAGGCATCCAGGCTCAGGCTCTGGTTGACGCCGGTTACGCCGGTATCGTGAACGCCGGTGTCGGTAACGGCAACATCCACAAGAGCATCTTCCCGATCCTTGAAAAGGCTGCCAAGAGCGGCATCGCCGTGGTTCGCAGCTCTCGCGTTCCGACGGGCGCCACCACCAAGGACGCTGAAGTTGATGACGCCAAGTACGGCTTCCTGTCCTCCGGCACGCTCAATCCGCAGAAGGCTCGCGTCCTGCTGCAGTTGGGTCTGACGAAGACCAAGGATGTCAAGAAGCTTCAGGAATACTTCGACAAGTACTAATCTGCTTGTGATCGGACCTCGGAAGAGGTCCTGCTGAAGTGACGGAAAAGGCGCAAAGGCGAAAATGCCGATGCGCCTTTTTCGTGGCTACAAAAGGAATTCACGGTTGTTTTTGCGCGGACTTATGCAGCCGCATGTTCATGGCGACGAGCCACAGAGAGATTGTCAGAAGCCCGAAACCTGCAATTGCCAGATCGTAAAGTGCGCCGTTACCGAAGAGCAAAGGCACCAGCAATGCGGAACACAGCGCAAAGAAAATCGTCTGCACGAAGCTTTGCATGGATGCGGCCAGACCTCGGGATTGCGGCAAGAAGTCCATGGCAATCAGGGCCATGCCCGGACGAACGATACCGATGCCGATGGTGTAGATCATCAAGGGCAGAACTGCCCAGACAATGCCTTCGGGCAATAAGCCCGACATGGTACACAAGGCAAAGACGCCAGCGGCAAACATCACGCAAAAGCCCACTCGGATTGTTCCTTGTGTGCTCAGACGGCCGGCAATGCGAGCCGAAATCCAGCTGCCGATGACGGTGCCGGAGACCATCGGCAAAAAGAGTTTCCAGAATTCATCCGGCGACAAATGCATGACTTCCACGCACCAGTCCGCCGCTCCGGCAATGAAAACGCCCTGTCCCAGAAAGGCTACGGCAAGCGCAGTGTTTGCTGTCATAAAGGCACCGTGTCGCGCCGCCGAGGCGTAGTTGGAAAAAAGTGTTCCCAGGCGGGGCGACATGCGTTTTTCCTTGGGCAGCGTCTCGGGCAGAAACAAGAGACAAAGAGCTGCAAGAACTGCGCTGATGAAGGTCAGAATATAGAAGTGACTTTCCCAGGAAAGGTGGGTGGCGACGATGCCGCCGATTACCGGAGCCAGCGCCGGGCCAAAACCGAAGACCATGGATACGTAGGCCATCAGCATCTGTGCTTTCGGCCCGCCGAAAAGGTCACGAATGACGGCCATTCCGATCACCATGCCGCAGCCGGCAAAAATGCCCTGACACAAACGCCAGAGAACAAGCATCGAGAGAGAATCAGAAGTGGCAGCGCCGAGACTTGAGGCCGAAAAACACAAGAAGCCCGTGACCATCGTGAGCTTACGGCCGAACATGTCCGAAATGGTTCCATAGAAAAGCGTCATGACGGCAAAACCTGCGAGGTAGGAGGAAAGCGTCATTTGGACACCTGCCAGATCGGAGCCGAAGGCTTGAGCCATTTGGTGGAAACTCGGCAGGTACATGTCGGTGGCAAACGGGCCGATCATGGAACAGGCCGCCAGAAGCCAGGAGAGCAGATGTGTGTTGACTTTGTCGGGATTGTCGACCGGTTGGAAGGAGATGCGCATTTTCTTTTTGTTCTTCAGTAGGTTGCGCCGCATTGTATCGCAGTGCATTGGCGAAGAAGTTCGTAAGACTGATGAAGGAAATTTCCATGCGGCAAAGCTCTGAAAGCCGCATAATCGGGAAGCGGCATTTTTCAGGTCAAGAAAAGCACGGTGAGATAAAATCCGAAGGCTAAGTTGCGAGTCGTGGGCTTTTTTCAAGCGGCTCGCCCGACAATTCGAAAAAAAACGGAGATGGATACGGTGTCGTTTTCGAGTGAATTGTTCACCGACAACACCGCTTCTGCTATGACCCAGACTGCAAACGAGAAAACACCGACTTTTGAAGAGGCGATGGCTGAACTCGAAGCTCTTGTCCGCAAGATGGAAGAGGGCAAGCTTGCTCTCGAAGAGAGCGTGGAAGCCTATACGCGCGGAACCGAACTGGTGAATCTGTGCCGGGCTAAGCTCGAAGATGCCGAGACTCGCGTTCGCAAACTGGAAGCTCAAAACAACGGCTCGGGCGACACGACGGCTTTGCAATAGGGAGGTGTTGCTGTTATGGAAGCTGACAAAGCCGAATTTGAGGTTTGGTCTCGGGAACAACGCGGGCATTTCGAAGGTGTCGCCGAAGCGGCGCTGGATGCGCGCGACGGCAGTCTCGGGACGCTCACCGAAGCGATGCGCTACGCTGTTTTGGACGGCGGCAAAAGAATGCGCGCCATGCTTGTATACGCAGCCGGTCGGCTGACGCAAGCGCGTGAAAGCGATCTGGACGAACTTGCGCTCGCGGTGGAATACGTTCACGGATACTCTCTGGTGCACGATGATATGCCCGCCATGGACAACGATGTCCTGCGGCGCGGCAAACCCACGGCTCACGTGAAATACGGCGAAGCGGTGGCAATGCTAGCGGGCGACGCGCTGCAGCCCGAAGCTTTCCTGCGCATTGCCCGAACGCAGGTGGCTCCCGCCGTCAAGGTCAGGCTCATGCAGGAGCTTGCCTATTCGAGCGGGCGCGATGGCATGTGCGGCGGGCAGGCAATTGACCTTCTGAGCGTAGGAAAGAGCCTCAACGAGGCTTCATTGCGCCATATGCACAGTCTCAAGACGGGCGCCCTGATTCTGGCTAGCGTTCGAATGGGCGCGCTTGCCGGCAAGCCGGAACTCTTTGCTGCCGCTGAATTCGAACTCAATCGTTACGCCAAGGCTCTGGGACTGGCTTTTCAGGTGATCGACGACATTTTGGACGTCACTGCCGACACGGCGACGCTCGGTAAAACTTCCGGCAAAGACGACGCCCATGACAAACCCACGTTCGTTTCACTGATGGGGCTTGACGCGGCGCGCAAACTCGCCCGAGAAATGGAACACGAAGCCGGAGCGGCTCTTCAGACACTGGCTGCCAAAGGCTGTTTTGAAGATATGGCACTTCGTCTTTTGGCCGGCGCCGCCGCTTTTGTGACCAACAGGAAATATTGATGGATCAGCGAGATACGACGCAGGTGGTGCGCATGCTCACGCCTGACGAACGAAAGGAAATGCTGGAGTCGATCAATTCTCCGGCCGATCTGCGCAAGCTCCCCGTCGAAGAGCTTCCGGTGCTCGCGCGCGCACTACGCGATTTCATGGTCGAAAGCGTCAGCAAGACGGGCGGTCACTTGTCGAGTTCGCTCGGTGCCACGGAATTGGCAATCGCGCTTCATTACGTTTTCAACACCCCCGAAGACGCTATTGTTTGGGATGTTGGTCACCAGGCTTATGCCCACAAGATTCTCACCGGCAGGCGCGATGCGATGGCCACGCTGCGCCAGACCGACGGCATTTCCGGTTTTCCGAAGCGCAGCGAAAGCCCGTACGACGCCTTCGGTACGGCGCATTCCTCGACGTCAATTTCTGCCGCACTCGGTATGGCTGTTGCTGACAGCCTCAATGGCAAGAAAGACCGCTGGCACATCGCAGTGATCGGTGACGGTGCTCTTACGGGTGGTATGGCCGTGGAAGCGCTCAATCACGCGGGTGTCTACAAGAAGGACCTCAAGCTACTTATCATTCTCAACGACAACGACCACTCGATTTCGCCTCCGGCAGGAGCGCTGTCGGGTCATCTGGCCAAGCTCGTGAGCACGGCGCCCGTCTGGAAGGCCCGTGAGATCTCGAAGTCCATCCTCAAGCCCGTGCCGCTCCTGTGGGACTTTGCCAAGCGAGTGGAAAAGCAGACCGTCAATTTTCTGTCGCCGCCCTCGACGCTCTTTTCAAGTTTTGACATCAATTACTTTGGTCCGATTGACGGTCACGACTTGACCGGGCTTGTGAGCTTTCTCAAGAACCTGAAGGCGCTTGACGGTCCGATCGTTTTGCACGTCAAGACGAAGAAGGGAAAAGGGTATAAGCCTGCCGAAGACGATCCGACGCTCTATCACGGTGTGGGCAAGTTTGATCCTGTCGTGGGCATTCAACCGTCTGTCGCATCCCCGAAGAAGACCTACACGCAACTGTTTTCAGACTGGATCTGCGACACAGCTGAACGTGACAAGACGCTTTATGCGATTACGCCTGCGATGCGCGAAGGCTCCGGTCTGGTGGAATTCGAAAAGAGATTTCCCGAACGCTACCGCGATGTGGCCATTGCCGAGCAGCATGCAGTGACGTTTGCCGCGGGGCTGGCCTGTGCGGGCATTCACCCGGTGGTGGCGATCTATTCGACGTTCGCACAGCGCGCCTACGATCAGATCGTGCACGATGTTGCTATCCAGAATCTGCCGGTGCTCTTTGCGATCGATCGCGCGGGCTTGGTGGGTGCCGACGGACGCACGCACCACGGCCTCTTTGACATTGCATTCCTGCGGTCGTTGCCGAATATGACGGTGATCACGCCGAGCGACGAAAACGAAATGCGTTTGCTGTTGAACACCGCTTGGACACTGCAAACGCCGGTGGCTGTGCGTTACCCGCGAGGAACAGGGCCTGGGGCGGAAGTCACGGCCGACACTGAGACGGTCGAAATCGGCAAGAGCAAGACAGTGCGGACGACTTCGGCCCCCAAGGGCAAGCGCGTGGCGATTCTGGCCTTCGGTTCCATGGTCTGGCGCCTGACTGAAGTGGCTGAGGCGCTTGATGCAACGCTTGTCGACATGCGCTTTGTCAAGCCTCTTGACGAAGAAGCGGTGCTCAAGGCCGCTGCCGAGCATGACTTGCTGGTGACTGCCGAAGAGGGCATCAAGGCGGGCGGCGCGGGTTCCGCCGTGCTCGAAGTCTTGAGCGAGGCCGGTCAAACGACGCGTACGCTCATATTCGGCATTCCCGACGTATTTATAGATCATGGCGACACCGAAGTGCTGATGACCCGCAGTGGTCTCGATCCGGCACATGTTCGTGCCAAGATCGAAGCAGCTCTGTCCTAAGCGAAACCAAGTGTTTCAGGGGCGGGCATTTGCAAAAGAGCCATCCCGTTGACCGCCTATAATCGGGCAAAAGAAGATCGATCCATAGCAGATTGAGGGAGTTTTATGCCCACCGTTGAAAAGAGCGTCAGTCTTAAGTCCTACAACACGTTTGCGGTTGATGTCAGCGCGCAATATTTCGCAGAAGTCTGCACGCCCGAGGACATTCGTTCGGTGCTTGCCGATCCGCGCTACGGACAGCTTCCCCGATTTGTGCTCGGAGGCGGCTCGAATACGCTCTTTACCAAGGACTTCGAAGGTATCATGCTGCACATGAATGGCGGCACAATCGAGGTGACGGACGAAAACGACAGATTCTATTTTGTCAAGGTGTCGGCCGGCATCGTATGGGATGACTTCGTGCGGCATGCAATTGAAAGCGGTTGGTACGGCATTGAAAATCTGGCGGCAATTCCCGGCACAGTCGGCGGTGCGGCGGTGCAGAACATCGGCGCCTACGGCGTTGAAGTGGCCGAGCATATCGTTGAAGTCGAATGCTTCGATCCCGATCGCCGAGCCATGCGCGTGTTGTCGGCCGAAGATTGCGACTACGGTTATCGCGCAAGTCGCTTTAAAACGACCGAAAAGAATCTGATCGTCACATCCGTTCTTTTTGCGCTCTCAAAGACGTTTAACCCCGTTTACGGGTACAAGGAGCTCGAAGCCATTTTCGGCGATCGCCGTCCCGAATCCGCCAAGGAACTTGAAGAGGCCGTGCGTGCGGTGCGTGCACGCAAGCTCCCCGATCCCAAGGTGCTTCCCAATGCCGGCAGTTTCTTTAAAAACCCGGTGGTTACGCGCACCAAGATGCTGCATCTGCTCGAAGAGACGCCGTCTCTTGTGAGCTACCCTTTGGGCGGAGCTCGCGCCAAAATAGCCGCGGGCTGGCTCATTGAGGCTTGCGGCCTTAAGGGCAAGCGCATGGGGCAGGCGGGTGTTTACGAACGTCAGGCGCTCATCCTCGTCAACTATGGCGGCGCGACCGGTGCTGAAATCAAAGCTCTTGCCGAAGAAGTGGCACGCAACGTCAAGTACCGCTTTGGTGTGGAACTCGAACCCGAACCTGTCATCCTTTGATCGGTCGGACATCATCCGAACGGATGAAATGCTTTGTTACCAACTGACGTTTTGACGTGTGCGTCGGTTGTCATTTATCGCTTCTAAGATTCGTTGAAGGCGTGAGATCGAGATCTCGGTCGGTTTCGCCCTGTGATTCAATACAACGAACAAGAAGAATTCCGATCATGTCAATCAAGGCGATGTTGACGCGGCCCGCCGGGGTCGCGCAGTATACCGTGGGCGAAGAAATCGCCAACGCGGTAACGCACGGCGTAGCGGCTCTGCTTTCGATTGCGGGGCTTGCCGTCCTGGTGGCTTTTGCCGTGTTGTATTCGGGCTCTCCCAAGGTTGTGGCTGCGGTGAGCATCTTCGGCGCGAGCATGGTGTTTCTCTACACCGCCTCGACCTTGTATCACTCCATTCCCAATCCCCGAGCCAAAAAGGTCCTGCAGTATCTGGATCACTCTATGATCTATGTACTGATTGCGGGCTCCTACACGCCGTTTTGCCTGATCACACTTCAGGGTTACACCGGCATCGCGCTGCTGTGCGCGGTGTGGCTTATTGCAATTGCGGGTATTTCGCTGCAGGCCGTACTGCTGCACAAGGCCGACTGGATCAACTGTCTGCTCTATCTCTCCATGGGGTGGCTAGCAGTCTTTGTCATCGACCCGCTCGTCTCAACGCTCGATTCGACCGGTTTGGCGCTGTTGGTGGCCGGAGGTCTTGCCTATACGGTCGGTGTTGTTTTCTACATTTTTGAACGAATTCCCTTTTCTCACGCGATCTGGCACACTTTTGTCTTTGCCGGCACGACGCTGCAGTTTTTCAGCGTCCTCTTTTACGTGATTCCCGGGGTGAATGTTTGAGCGCAGTGATTTCCGCTTGGCAGGATCAGGACTTTGAAGGCGTTGCCAAGCTTTTTGACGAACTGTGGGGCTGGGAGCTCGAAGGCTCCGAACAGGAAAAAAGGGATATTTCCGACTTGTACATTGCGGGCTCGGCTCTGGCCAGCAATCGGTTGCGCGTGATTCGCGAAAACGGTGATATTGCCGCCTATCTGGGGTCGGTGTTCTATCAAAATGCTCCGCAGGAGCAGGGGCTTCAAAATCCGAGCGCTTTTCGTCAGGCCGCCGCCGTCATGGAATCGCGCCTGCGTAGCACGCCTTTCGGTCTGGAGTCCGTGGAGTTTAACGATCTCATCAACGAAGCCAACCGTAAGCTCAAGGCAGACATGCTTGCCAAAGGCTTTGAATGGCAGGGCGAGCTTAAGCTTTTGATGACGTCGCCTTTGTACCAGGGGCGGGGTATGGCTCGCCTTCTGATCGACGATACGTTTGACGAAATGCGTCGCCGAGGCATCCGGGACGTGATCCTCTACACCGATTCGCACTGCAACTGGCAGTATTACGAAAAGACGGGCTGGACGCTTGCAGCCGAGCATGAGTGGAGTTTCAGGGAGGAGCCCATTCGGGCGCTTGCCTACTGGAAAACGATTTGACGAATCGAAAAACCCGAGACCTGAAAATCTCGGGTTTGCGGTATCGGAAGGTCAGATTGCACTAGCGAGCCTGACGCATCTCCAGATAGAACGGGCCGAGGATCTGCGCATAACTTTCCACGGTAAACGACAGCTTTTCGGGGTTGTCGATGTACTGCAGGGGATCGGTTGCAAGACTGCCGTCGTAGGCAAGCTTCAGGAATTCGGCTTCGCGCGTAGCCTTCTTGCCGTCCTGCCAGACGTAGTCGTTGTATTGTCCGCCGAGATCAAACCCCGAGCCGTCGCTCTTGACCACAAACTGCGCGCGGTACTTGATGTCATCAAACTCGAAGAGCTCACGCATACGCTTGATTGTGCGGGAATTTTCCAGAATGGTATTGTTGAGATCCAGTAAATCCTGAGCGGAACATTCGAACTGCACCACCACGGGCTTGCCGTCTTCTTTGATTTCAGTCCATTTCTGGGTTCCCTTTTTGCAGGCGGCCCAGACGTCGAGCACATCGCCCATATTGGCGGCAGGGCTGTATTCTGGAAGCACCGTATTGTGAACGAGTTTGGTGTTGACGGAGCTGCAGGCCGCAAGCGTGAGAACGGCTGCCGCAACGGGCACAAATTTCAGCAGTTGCATGGCTTTTTAAACTTAAGCGGAAGGTTCGGAATCGGCGTCTTTGGCGGGAAGTGCAAAGGGCATGCACTTAGGCCAGGCGGTAAGTTCGTTGTCGTCTTCTGCGGTCTCAAGCGCGGCGGGACCGTCGTAAGCCGTGTTGACGGCGTAGTTGAGCTTGGCATATGTAAGCGTTACTTCGTGCTCGAGAACGCCCTGGGCCTTGCGGGGATCTTCGCGAAGAAGACGAACTGCCTCTTCGAGGGTTTCAAGTGCATCTTCAAGTGTGGCGGCGAACCATTCGGACTGAATGCGGTCTGACATGGGAAGGTTCCTGTTTGAAAAAAAACTGTCAGCTCCGCAGTGTACCCGTGCAACCCAAAGCAAGCCTTAAGGCAACGGTTTCCGATTTGCTCTGCAACTTGCGCGTATTGGGCACGCTTTTCGGATTATTCCAAAGACCTCGAACAAGTTCCGTACCTAGACTTCTCTCGTCTGGATTTTTTCAGGAGCGAGAGATGCAATACAAAAAACTCGGTCGCACCGGCTTGTACGTGAGCCGCTTATGCTTGGGCACGATGAATTTCGGAGACTGTACGGACAAGAAATCCGCCTTTGAAATCATGGATCGAGCTGCCGACTTGGGCATCAATTTCATCGATACGGCTGACGTCTACGGCGGTCCGCAGCGGCCGGATATTCCGCTCGGATACGGCATTTCGGAAGAGATCGTGGGCGAGTGGCTCGCTCAAAGCGGCAAGCGCAATGAAGTGGTGCTGGCAACGAAGCTCTATCAGCCCATGATTCCGGGCCCGAACGGCCGCCGCTTGTCGGCCTACCATATTCGCCAGGCCTGCGAGGACAGTTTGCGGCGTCTGAAGACCGACCATATCGATCTTTATCAGTTCCATCACATTGATCGCGACACGCCTTGGGAGGAAATCTGGCAGGCCGTTGACGTACTCATCGACCAAGGCAAGGTCCTGTATGTCGGAAGTTGCAACTTTCCCGGCTGGGGAATTGCCGCGGCGCAAGGCGAAGCTAAGTGGCGTCGACACATGATGGGACTGGTAAGCGAACAAAGCCGCTACAGCCTGGCGTGCCGTTCAATTGAGCTCGAAGTGATTCCGGCTTGCCGGTACGAAGGCATGGGCCTTTTGACCTACAGTCCGCTTGATGGAGGACTTTTGGCCGGAGCACTCAAGAAGGCGGCCGAGCGATCTCGCCGCGGCAAACCGTCGCTACCGATCCGCGATCCTATGTTTAAGGAACGCGTTTCCGCTTATGAAGCCTTCTGCGAAAAGCGTGGCGTTGATCCAGCCGACGTTGCGCTTGCATGGGTACTGAGCAATCCGGTCGTCACATGTCCGATTGTCGGGCCGCGTACGCTGGAACAACTGGAAGACTCAGTGCGAGCACTTAATCTGAAGCTCAAACCGGAGGATTTGGCAGAACTTGACACGATCTTCCCGGGACCGGGCGGCGAGGCACCCGAAGCCTACGCATGGTAAACCTCAAGCATGATCGGTTTGCTTTGTTCGCGCAAATTGAGCGGGAGCCGCCGATGAATTCCATTTTTTCGAAGCGGCTTTCCCGACGGCATTGTTCGTGGCGGCAGCGGCCAAGACGCCGTCAATGGCAATGGCTACGGCAAGCAACGACCTCTTTTGCATAAGCTCTCTCCTTGTTTCTTATCGGCTCATGTTGCATTGCCGATTCTCGGAATTCGCTTTCGAAGCCTTGCCCAAGCCTATTGGGAAAAGATCCGGAAAGAGCTCAGGTCGTTGTCATTTGTAGAACACGAAGAAAACCGCCATCACGAGACAAACGAAGGCAGCCAAGTGGTTCCAGCCGAAGTGGTTCTGGAAAACAACGACGGAGAAGAGCGCAAACACCGTGAGCGTGATGCACTCCTGGATGATCTTGAGTTGAACGAGGCTGAAAGGGCCGCCGTTGCCTTCAAACCCGATGCGGTTGGCCGGCACCATGAAGCTGTATTCAAAGAGAGCGATCGCCCAGGAAAAAAGCACGACGGTGTAGATCGGCCATGCACTGAAGTTGATGACCTTCATGGTCTGGAGCTTCAAGTGCAGGTACCAAGCGCAGGTCATGAAAATGTTGGAAACGCAAAGAAGGCCGACAGCCAGAAGACCTTTGCTGAGCATAGAAACCTCGGAACGAACAGGCAAAAAAAAGGGGGCCGAACACATGATCGGTTTGCAAAAGGCGGATTCTAGGACGAAAGGTCTTCAAGGAAAAGTATCGGTAAGGCTAAAATCACGACTGCGTCAGGTCGGGCAGACGTGTTTTGCGCTAAATTGAAAGCAAAGCGCAGTAAGGCGCATTCGTTTTTGTTTTAAGAGCGTACACAACCATGTCAGGATCCAGCATCGGAAAGCTTTTTGTGGTGACGAACTTTGGAGAAAGTCACGGGCCGGCTATCGGTTGCGTGATTGACGGCTGTCCGCCCGGGATGCCTCTAAGCGAAGCCGATATTCAGCCCGATCTGGATCGTCGGCGTCCGGGACAGAGCAAGTTTGTGACGCAGCGCAAGGAAGCCGATGCCGTCAAGATCCTTTCGGGCGTTTATGAGGGTGTCACAACGGGGACTCCCATCGCTCTTTTAATTGAAAACACCGACCAAAGAAGCCGCGATTACTCGGAAGTGGCCAGACAATTCCGACCGTCGCACGCCGACTGGAGCTATTGGAATAAATACGGGATTCGGGATCCGAGAGGCGGCGGCAGAAGCTCTGCACGTCTGACGGCGCCGACGGTGGCGGCGGGTGCCGTGGCACGCAAGTGGCTCAATACCGAGCTCGGCATTACGATTCGCGCGCGCGTTTCCTCAATCGGTACGGTGAAGCTTCCCCTGGAAAACTGGGATGAAGTCGACAACAATCCGTTTTTTGCCGCCAATGTCAGCAATATTGCCGAGGTCGAAACTTATCTCGGCAAGATACGAAAAGAGGGAAACAGCATCGGCGCCACGGTCGAATTCGAGGCCGTGGGAGTGCCAGCGGGCCTCGGCAGTCCTCTCTACGATCGGCTCGATGCTCGGCTTGCCTATGCCTTGATGGGAATCAACGCCGTCAAGGCCGTCGAAATCGGCAACGGGTTTGAGGCGGCAACGCTCACGGGAGCTGAAGGTAACGACCAGATGACCGCGCAGGGGTTTGCGAGCAACAATGCGGGCGGCATTTTAGGCGGCATCTCAAGCGGCGCGCCGATCACCGGTCGTATTGCCATTAAGGCGACACCTTCGATTCTGACGCCCTTAAAGAGTTTGGATATCGAGGGCAACGAAATCGAAGTGGTCACCAAAGGCAGACACGACCCTTGCGTGGGCATCCGTGCCGTGCCTGTGGTGGAGGCTGCCATTGCTTTGGTGCTGATGGACGCTGCCCTGGCGCAGCGCGCTCAGTGCGGAAATTTGGGTATTCGTCCGGAAGAGTTGTTCCGTTAACAAGGATCCGGGCAAGCAAACGCCGACCGTAGAGGTGCCAACGGTCGGCGTTTTTGCGTCAATCGAACGCTTAAGAAGCGGCAGCGACCGACGTTTGCATGGACGCCTGCCAGCGGTGGTAGCGGGCGTTGGAGGCTGTGGGCAGGAGGCTTCCGACAACCATGGCGCTGCCGGCAGCAAGGAAGCCGCCCAACACCGACGGGAAGACTTCTCCGAGCGGCGTGAAGGTGAGTACGGCCCAGACGGAGCCGCCCACAAAGATCGACATCCATGCACCCTGCGTCGTGGCACGCTTCCAGTAGAGCCCCATCACGAGCGGCCAGAAGGCGCCGACGACCGGGAACTGGTAGGCCATGGCCACCATGTCGTAGATGGCGGTACCTTCAAACCAGAGGCTGTAGGTAAGCACGGCCACCGCAAAGAACACCAGGGTCATGCGCATATAGGGAAGCTCGCGGCCTTCAATGCGCACGAAATTGCGCAGAACGTTTTCGACGAACGTCGTGGCCGGGGCAAGCATCGTGGCCGAAGCCGTCGACATGACCGCGCTCAGGACGGCGCCGAAGAAGAGCACGCGCAGCCACCAGGGCATGTAGTCGCGAATGAGCGTGGGCAACAGTCGCTGCGGATCGGTCGTCAGAAGCGTTTCACCCACGCCCGGCATGGCGAGCACCGCCGCGCACACGATGAACATCGGCACGAATGCAAAGAGGATGTAGAACATGCCGCCGAGGATCGGACCGCGCACGGCCGTCTTGGCGTCACGCGCACTCATCACGCGCTGGAAGACGTCTTGCTGCGGAATCGAGCCGATCATCATCGTGATTGCAGCCGAGATCCAGAAGAGCCAACCGTTGAGGCTCATTTCCGGCCAGGGGTTAAAGAGATCGCGCGAAGCGGCGAAGGTCACCACCTGCCCGAAACCGCCCGCCATGTCGCTTGCGCAAACCGCCACGGCGATGAGACCTGCCACGATGATGATCATCTGGAAGAAGTCGGTCACGGCTACTGACCACATGCCGCCGTACACGGTGTAGAAGAGCACCACGAACGTGCCGATGGTCATGCCGAGCGAAACGCTCACGGCGCCTTCGGTGACGAGATTGAGCACCAGACCGAGCGCGGCGACCTGAGCGCCTACCCAGCCCAGATAGGACAAAATGATGAAAATGGCGCAGGCAAGCTCAATCTTCTTTCCATAGCGCTTGCGATAGAAGTCGCCGATGGTCAGAAGGTCCATCTTGTAGAGCTTGCGGGCAAAGAACATGCCCACCAGAATGAGCGCCATTCCGGAGCCGAACGGTTCTTCGATGACTCCGGCAATGCCGCCTTCGATGAAGCGACCCGGAAGACCGAGCACGGTTTCGCTGCCAAACCAGGTGGCAAACGTGGCCGTGATCACCATAGCCAACGGAAGAGAACGCCCTGCCAATGCATAATCGGCGGTATTGCGTACGCGGCGAGCCGCCCACAACCCGATTCCGATCGAAACCAGCATGTACATGCAAACCAGTACGATCAGCTGCGTCATCGCACCTCTCCTTAAAAAAGCGTAACGACGAAGGATTTGTAGAGAAGCTGCAACCATCCGCGGTTTGCGTTGCCAGTGTGTTTCGGCCGCTTCGTTTTTTGCAGTGCGCGCAGTATATGGATGCACGAGGAAAAATGGGGCGCACGAAGAAAAAAATTTTTCCTCAAATGCGCCCGGAGTTAATCGAGATCAAACTTTGCCATTTTGAGATGGGTAAAAGTACCTAAAAATCGCGGGTTTTGAGTCCAAAAGGTGTTGCAAAAAGTTCTCAGGTAAAAATGCCCATAAATCCTTGAAAGGCAAGGAAAATTCGAAAGACCTCAATCGCAGGAAAAAGATGACCGCCGAAAAAAACCGCTTTGCGAAAAACGAGTCTCGCAAAGCGGTTTCGAGTGCCGAAAAGGCAGGAATTAAGCCATGAACTTCGGATCGGTTTCGATCTGGGTCAGGGGGCCCTCTTCGATGACTTCAAGCACGGGGCGCGGGCGGCCGGCCACCGGCTTGGCTTCGTAGGAAAGCGGCGTCACAAGCGCGGCATCCGTTTCGACCTGTTCAAGACCAGCCCTGGCGAGATTCTCAGAGAGATTCTTGGCAATGTCAGCAATGGCTTCAACTTCAGCTTTGACTGCTGGAACCGTTTCTACGGCAGCGGCGTCGCTTGCTGCAGTCTCAACGGCCGGAACTTCGGAAACAACCTCCGGTGCTTTTTCGACAGAAATATCGACAACCTTTTCTTCGATCGGTTTTTCGACCGGAGCGGGAGTCGGGGTCGGTTCAGCGGACGGCACAGCATGGTCCGGTTCGACTGCGGTTGCCGTGGTGGTCACGACCGCGGTCTCGGCGGCATCGCTGTCGGCATCGGTAAGCGATACGGTGTCGAGGTTCTTCGTCGGACGGCGGCGACGGCTTTCGCTTTCGATCACGGTTGTGTCATCGGACTCGGGCGCGTCGGATTTCTCTTCCTGCTCCACACGAAGGATTTCTTCGTGCATTTCGAGCAGCGCATCGGGTACCGGCGGCAGCTCGTCGGTTACGGCACCGGCACGGATCGCTTCGAAGGATGCTTCGATCGGTTCGTCCGTTTCGGGGCGCGGCTGACGCGGTTTACGGCTACGTCGCGGCTTGACTTCTCGTTCGGCTTGAGCAGACGTTTCGGGAGCGGCAGTTTGCGTCGCAACGCTTTCAACCGACGTTTCCGTCGTCGGCTCGAGCGTTTCAACCGTTTCAACGGCAACGGATTGCGCTTTGTCTTCCACGGGAGCGGCAACGGCTTCCTGCTCAACGGCGGTCACCGGTGCGGCGTCCTTGGCGGACATTTCTTCGCGGCGCGGCTTGCGGCCACGGCGGGAACGGCGTTCTTCGCTGCGGGCTTCTTCAGCGGCGACCACTGACGTTGTGACTTCGGTCGTCTGGACTTCTTCGGCGGCCAGTTGTGTCTTGAGCTGTTCGCGCTTGGCGCGGCGCTGTTCGCTGCGGGCCTTGTTGCGTTCACGCGGATCGCGGGAAGCCTTTTCCTCACGAGCCTGACGTTCGCGCTCTCTGAACTCCTTGATTTCCTTGCCCTTGCCGGAGCGACGCGGTTTGCGCTTACGATCGCTCTTGAGCTCTTCCTTGGCTTCTTCCTTCTTGGGTTCGGCAGTTTCACCGCCAATGCCGAAGAAGGCCATCAACTTGGCAAAGAATCCCTTTTCTTCTCGGGCCTCGGTCTTGGCCGGAGCCGCAGCGGCGGGCTTTTGCTCTTGGCGCGGCGTATGCGTGGGTGCTACGTCGCGCGGCAGGATGTTCTTGATCACGGGAACCTGCTTGGGACGCTGCTGCTCTTCCTTTTCACGGGCGGACTTGAGCGCATAGGGGTCATCGGCGATCGGCGAGAGATCTTCGGCGCGCTTGTAGCTTGCGAGATCGTCGTCGAGCCGTTCGTCATCAAGACGCAGACGTTCGATGTGGTAGTGCGGCGTCTCGAGGGAAATGTTCGGAATGAGGACCACGGGCACCTTGAAGCGCTGTTCGATCTTGGCGATTTCGCCGCGCTTTTCGTTGAGCACGTAGGTGGCCACATCCACGGGGACCTGAGCGTGCAGAGCTCCCGTGCCTTCCTTGGCGGCTTCCTCCTGCAGGATGCGAAGCACCTGGATGGCGCAACTTTCGGTGTCGCGGATGACGCCGACGCCGTTGCAGCGCGGGCAGGTGACGTGGTTGCCTTCGGAGAGCGACGGACGCAGTCTCTGTCGCGAGAGTTCCATTAGGCCGAAGCGGCTGATGCGGCCGGTCTGAACGCGAGCGCGGTCGGGACGGATCGCTTCCTTGAGACGCTGTTCGATCTGGCGCTGGTTCTTGGGTTCGGCCATGTCGATGAAGTCGATCACGATCAGACCGCCCAAGTCGCGCAGACGCATCTGGCGGGCGACTTCGTCGGCCGCTTCCATGTTGGTGCGAAGCGCGGTTTCTTCAATGTCGGCGCCGCGTGTGGCACGAGCCGAGTTCACGTCGACAGCCACCAGAGCTTCGGTGTGATCGATCACGATAGCGCCGCCCGAGGGCAGGGGCACGGTACGGGAATAGGCCGATTCGATCTGGTGTTCGATCTGGAAACGCGAGAAAAGCGGCGTTTCCTCACGGTAGCGCTTCACTCGGCCGACCAGATCGGGCATGACGTGCGCCATGAACTGGCGGGCCTGATCGTAGATGTCGTCCGTGTCGACGAGAATTTCGCCGATGTCGGGCTGGAAGTAGTCGCGGATGGCGCGGATGACCAGGTTGCTTTCCTCAACGATGAGGAAGGGAGCCGGATTGGCGCGGCGCAGCGGCTTGCCGTCGCGCACCGATTCGGTGGTGTAGTGCGTCACGGTACGGCCGCGGTCGTTTTCGCTGTATTCGTACTGCGGTACGGCGGCTTCCGAGATGGCGCTCCAGAGCTTCAAAAGGTAGTTCAAGTCCCACTGAAGCTCTTCGACCGTGCGGCCGATGCCGGCGGTGCGGGCGATCGTGCTCATGCCGGAGGGCAGATCGAGCTGATCCATGGCTTCGCGCAGTTCCTGGCGTTCTTCACCTTCGATGCGACGGGAAACACCGCCTCCGCGCGGGTTGTTGGGCATCAGAACGAGGTAGCGGCCGGCGAGGCTGATGAAGGTGGTGAGTGCCGCACCCTTGTTGCCGCGTTCTTCCTTTTCAACCTGAACGATGAGTTCCTGACCTTCGGTGAGCGCTTCGCGGATGGTGGCGGTGCGAACGTCGACGCCTTCCTTGAAGTAGGCGCGGGAGACTTCCTTGAAGGGGAGAAAGCCGTGGCGTTCTTCACCGTAGTTGACGAAGCAGGCTTCGAGCGAAGGTTCGATACGGGTGATGATGCCCTTGTAGATATTGGATTTGCGCTGTTCGCGGCCGGCAACTTCGATGTCGATATCGATGAGTTTCTGGCCGTCGACGATCGCCACGCGGGTTTCTTCGGCGTGGGTCGCGTTAAATAGCATGCGTTTCAATTTTCACACTCCGTTGCTGACGGTGTTACTGACGCGAACAACCGTCCGGGCTGGCGCGTGCCGACACGGGCGTTTTGTGAGACGGATGCAAACGGGCAAGGCGGGATGGAAACCTTAGTCAAAGTCCCCGGACTTCTTTATGACGCGCACGACAAGGAGGCGCGAACCCCTGAGGCGGGATCCGAGCCGCGTGGCGGACAAAAGAAGTGAAGACGCACGGATTGTGTCGGTCTGCTGCGTTTGGCAGCCGGACGCGATGGGGAGAGCACGCGGGCGGACAGTGACAGCGCCTCATTCGCCTCGGCTTCGGCCGCGGCGACAGCTCGATCCCTCACAAAACCGGTTGGTCCTTTGGTGTTTCGGCGCGCAAAAACAGCCTCGCATGTCCCGAAAACGGGGGCAAGAAGCGAAAGCATCAATCGAACACAAAGCTCGCAGCGCACGACCCAAAAATCCTTACTCGTTTGAAGTCTTTCAAAACTTCGCGTATCGGCAGACGTCTTGTACAAAGACGCCTTGCCCTGCTTTCGAATGTTCGGACTCATCGAAAAGGTTCGCGTGCCTCGATCAGGAGCTCGCACCCGATTATTCGTTCAATCGTTCCCCGGGGTCTTTGCTGTGATTCAGCTCGCCGGGGCGGGGCAGCTCGACTGGTCTGCAACGCCCAACCCGTCTTGCGACGCAAGTCCGAGTTTTCGAAAGCGCATTAAAAAATCAGTACCGGCGTCAATCCTCGCTTCAAGCGTGACAGACGCCCCAAACGTTAGAAATATGCGTCAACATACTTCAAACGGCATCAAAAGCGCGGGCTTTCGGCCTTAAAATGTGCAGACCTGAAAGCTTCGGCGCCTATAAATTCGCTGCGCAGAAAGTGCCCTGCACTTCAACTGCACCGCGCAAGGCGCAAGTATAACTTTAATTGCGCCGCAATGCCGTGATGGTTGCGGTTGGAAATACAAAAGCACAATGGCTGAACTTGCAAACACCGCCGCACGTACTGTGACGGTTATCGACGAGTCCGAAGTCCGGGACTTCAATCGCGTCAACTATGTTCGGGTCTCAGAGCGTAGCGACGGACAGCGGCTTGACAACTTTCTGATGCGTGTTTTAAAAGGCGTTCCAAAGAGCCACATATACCGCATCGTGAGAAACGGAGAAGTGCGTATCAACAAAAAGCGCGCCGAATGCCAGACAAAGATTGCGCTCGACGACGAAATCCGCATTCCGCCGGTGCGCACAGCCGTCATGGATGAAGCGGCGGCTCCTTCCGTCAAGCCTCTTGCTGCCGACGAACTCCCGATTCTGCGTGAAGACCGAGATCTCATCATTGTGAACAAACCTTCCGGTCTGGCCTGTCACGGCGGCTCCGGCGTGGCCTTCGGTCTGATCGAGCGCTTGAGAGCGTCTCGTCCCGAATGCAAGTTCCTGGAGCTGGCGCATCGGCTCGACCGAGATACTTCCGGAGTACTGATCGTCTGCAAAACCCGCAAGGCGCTCGTTCGTCTGCACGAAATGCAGCGGCAAGGCGAAATCGAAAAGCGCTACCGTCTGCTGGTACAGGGCGATTGGGTCAATCAGCGCGAGCACGTGCGTGCGCCGCTCACCAAATACACGCTTGCAAGCGGGGAACGGCGCGTGCGCGTTGACGAGGAAAACGGCCTTCGCTCGCATACGATCTTTACGCTCATCAAGCGCTATGGTGACGTTTCGTACCTCGAAGCTGAACTCAAGACCGGTCGCACGCACCAGATTCGAGTGCATGCCGCAAGCGTCGGGCATCCTCTCGTGGGCGACGCCAAATACGGCGACTATGCATTTAACGAAGCGGTGAGAAAGGGGGCGCTCGGGCTTCCCTTCGGGCGCCTTTTCCTTCACGCCGAGCGGCTCAAGTTCACGCATCCGGTGACGAAAGAACCCATGGTGGTGATTGCGCCGCTTGAAGCCTCGCTCAAAGCCTTGATCGACAACTTGAACGACCGGCAATGACCATGCAGTCCAAAAACTACCAGCTCTACGTCTTTGATTGGGACGGCACCGTGATGGATACGACCGGACTCATTGCCCGCGGCATGCAGCAGGCCTGCGTGACACTTGGTTATCCGCAGCCCGATCTTGATGCATGTCGCGAAACCATCGGCCTGCCTTTTGCCGAGTCGTTTGCCAGAGTGGCGCCCGGATTCCGATACGAGCAGCTCGACGAGTTTCTGACTGCGTACCGCAACTGGTATTTGCAGCGCGAGGCTCAGGTTGACGTCATGGCGGGTTTGGAGGATCTCTTTGACCGTATGACGAAGAATGGCCTGCGTCTTGCAGTGGCAACCGGCAAGTCTCGGGCGGGGCTTATTCGCGTGTTTGAACGCACGGGCTTAGAGAAATACTTTGAAGCGACGGTTACCGCAGACGAAAGTTTCCCGAAACCCAACCCGGCAATGTTGGAAAAACTATCGGACGAAACGGGGGTGGACGTGCGCGAGATGGTGATGATCGGCGACTCGATTCACGATCTGCAGCTCGCACAAAACGCGCGATGCGACGCGGTTGCCGTAACCTGGGGTGCCGCACGTCTGCCGGAACTTCAGTCGTATCCGGCCGTGGCGTACGTCTCTGACGTCAAGGAATTGATTTGCGCCCTGAGCCTCTCGTATCTCTACGAGGAAAGCCAAAGCGCGTAACGCTCAGCGTTTGGCTGGGTGGCGCGGCGTGTAAGCCCTCACCGGCTTGTGCGGCGTCTTTTTGTGCCCTGCGCTCTTGAGGACCTTCACAAAAGTGGCTTGCACGGCAAACACCGTAGGCAGCTTGGGCAATTCATAGCCCTTTTGTTGCCACTCGCGCGCGGTAAGCGTTTCGATTCGCTCTTCGCGGCCCGTGACGTCGGTTGCCGCCGTGATGCGGGTGTCGGCAGCCAATGTGGTCGCGAGAGCTTCAAGAATTCGGTTGTTGCGGTAGGGCGTTTCAATGAAAAGCTCTGTTTCTCCTGTGGTGCGGCTTTCCTTTTCAAGCGAAAGAATGGCTTGACGGCGCTCGTCTTCATGCACGGGCAAGTAGCCCAGAAAGCGAAAGCGCTGCCCGTTCATGCCGCTGGCCATCAACGTGAGCAGAATCGAGGAGGGCCCCACGAAGGGGACGACCTCAAGCCCCAAGGTCTGAGCGAATTTGACCAGTCCCGCGCCGGGATCGGCAACAGCCGGACACCCTGATTCGGACACGATCGCCGTATCGGTGCCGTCTTTGACGGGGGAGAGCCATTCGGAAAATTTAGCCGGGTCCGGCTCATGACCGATTTCGATGATCTCGAGTTCGGCAATTGCCACCGGGTGTCCGCAGGATTTCAGAAACGAGCGGGCGCTCTTGGCGTTTTCAGCCAGAAAACGCTTGCAGCTGCGGGCGGCCGTAAGCGTCGAAAGCGGCAAGGTCTCGGCCGGGTCGCCTTCGGTGATCGGCACGGGAATCAGGTATAGACGGCCTTGAGCCACCGTTATTCTCCCAAACCGTCGATTACTTCGATGCCGGCCTTGAGCAGCATGTCGGTGACGCGCATCAGCGGCAGACCGATGAGGCTCGTGGGGTCGTCCGAAGAAACGGATTTCATGAGCGCGATGCCGAGCTTTTCAATTTTGGCGCTGCCGGCACAATCGTAGGGTTCTTCGCGGCGGACGTATGCGGCAATCGCCTTAGCCGAGAGCGCGCGCATTTCGATGCGGGTGTCGCTTACGCAGGTCTGTTCGTTGCCGTCGGCTCCGATCACGCAGACGGCGGTGTGAAACACCAGTGTGTTGCCCTGCATTTCGGTAAGCTGACGCACGGCGCCCTCGTAGTTGTGGGGCTTGCCGAGTGCTTTGCCGCCGAGAGCGCAGACCTGATCGGAACCGATCACGACGCTGCCGGGATTGTCTTTGGCAACGGCACGAGCCTTGGCTATTGCCAGGCGCAGCGCAAGCCGTTCGGGGGTTTCGCCTTCAAGCGGCGTTTCGTCAACGCTTGAAGCCTTTGTTTCGAAGGGATACCCCAGACGTTCAAGAAGCTCGCGGCGATAGCGCGAGGTGGAGGCAAGAATAAGGTTAAGATTCGCAGTCATGCGGCCAATTGTATCGAGCTTGCCGCTTTTTTCCCCACGAATTTCCCAAGAAAAATGAAATACATCGACATTTTTGAGCTTTCCAGAGCAAAGATCGAAGAAGAAGGACGCCTGAGCATCGAAGACTTGCCCGACTTAAAGGAGATGCTCAAAAGCGAGAAGCCCAAGGCCGATGTCTATTGGAAGGCAACGGGTACGGGACAGCGCCGTCGCCTGGCAAGTGCACAGCTTACGGTCGAAGCCAAGCTTACGACCGACTGTGCCCGTTGCGGCAAGCCCCTTGAGATAGAAATCAACAAGAAAGTGCCGTTTCTCTTTACGAAAACCGAAGACGAAGCCAACCGTCTGCCCATTGAAGATGACGGCGAAGACGAGGTCGTGGTGGGTTCCACCAAGTTCGATGTGGCGCACTGGGTTGAAGAGGAGCTTATTTTGTCGCTCGGTCTTTTTCCGTCGCACGAGGACTGTGAACCCGATCCGGGCAGTTTGCAGAGCCGCGATGAAGAGGAAATCCCCGAGCGTGTCAATCCGTTTGCCGGACTGGCCGACCTGATGAAAAAAAACGGCTGATTGTGCGCGCCGGTCCTCACAGGGCCGGCAGTTTTTTCATGGCCTGTGCGATCTGAGACTCTTCGGGCGTCAGATAACGGCTGGTGGTGCCGATGGAGGCATGCCCCATAGCGTTTTGCACGAGGTTGATGTCCATGGTTTTCAATGCGTTGGTGGCAAACGTGTGACGCAGCCAGTGCGTCGAGCCCGCACGCAGTTTGGCGGCGTCTGCTGCGGAGCGTTCCTGTACTTCAGCCGCAGCTGCCTCGAAAAAGTCACACAGCACCCGATAGAGTCCCGAACGCGAGATGCCTGCGGATTGGGGCGCCTCGTTTTTTTTGCGCCGAATGGCGGCCAGCAGCGGCGTGGACGGATCGGCGGACGTTACGTCAGGGAGTTCTCGCAGCGAAAAGTA
>ULPS01027529.1_pt1 | contig 31310 bp, 27 predicted proteins | sample 1953711 | NCBI WGS metagenome assembly ULPS01 (sample SAMEA4835635, study PRJEB28245) | human gut metagenome | biome: gut microbiome; material: fecal sample | place: Denmark | collected 2008 | reverse complement strand
GGGCAGCTTGCCGGGGAGGAGACGTCCGACCGCCCCTCCATCTGAATGCTTCCGGCTTCAGATTCCGGCCGTGGCATCCTGAAGGCCGTCTCCGGATGAAACCCCGGACAATCCGCCTGCTCCTCTCTGCTTTCTGCGTTCCGAATCCAGAAACACCAGCAGTTCTTCCTCCGGCATGGGCCTGGCAAACCAGAAGCCCTGAATCAGATCCGCTCCGCTCTTCTTCAGCAGTTCAACCTGCGCGCGTGTTTCCGTTCCTTCCGCGATCACGCCGCATCCAATTTTGTGGAACAGTTCCAGCATGCTTTCCACCACGATCCGGGAGTTCCTTTCATCCGGGAAACCGTTGATCAGGCTCTTATCCAGCTTGATATAGGAAAACGGAAGCTCCAGAACTCTTGCCAGATTGGATTCCCCTTTTCCAAAATCATCCAGGTAGAACCGGATACCGTCAGCGGAAAGCTCCTTCATCCTTCTGCGGACGCGGTCTATCCCCTCTCCCAATGCTCCTTCCGTAATCTCTATGCACAGCCTTGAGGCCGGGATTCCGGATATTTTCATAGAATCCTGCATGCACCGGCAGATCCGTTCCGACAACAGCTGCTGCGCGGATAAGTTGACGGAAACCGCCTCCAGTTCCTCCATTCTGTCTGTTCCAAGAAACCGGCATACCTTTTTGATCAGAATCAGCCCGATTTCATCCAGCATTCCTGCGCTCTCCGCCACCGGAAGGAACTCATCCGGCATCAACAGCTCTCCATTTTCTCCCCGCAGACGAATCAGCGCTTCCGCCTGTGTAAACCTTCCATTCCTGCAGTCATATATGGGCTGATACCAGATTTCAAAGAAATCGTTCTCCAGCGCCTGATTCAGCCGGTGCAGGATCATTCCCCTTCGTTCCACCTGCGCGCTGATTTTTTCATCCAGCCTTACCAGCCGGTTTTCGCTGAAAGCCGCCCTTCCAAGGCTGAAACGCAGAAGATCCATCACATCCTGCGCGTTCCAGTCCTGCTGCAGATGAATTACCTCCGCCACCCTTGCGCGCAGATGAATTCCAGCACCGTCCATCTCCCAGGGGCTGTCAAAGCGTTCCCGTATTTTCCTCAGGTTCCGGTCCGCTTCGTCTTCTCCGCAAAAAGGGAGAAGGACCACAAAGGAAACGTTGCTTATCCGGTATACCCTGCCCTGAGGATGGAAATCCCGCAGCCAGCAGGCGCAGCGGATCAGCAGCTCATCACCTTTTTTATAACCATAGTTCCGGTTCACGGCAATATACTGATCCAGGCCTATCGCAATGGCCTGAAAGCTCTGCTTACCCGCAAGCCGCAGCTCCAGTTCCTGATACAGGCTGTCCCTGTTGTTAATGGAGGTCAGTCTGTCAGTATCCTCCCATCTTCCCTGGAAATGAAACAGAAGAATCAGGTCAGTCACTACAATGATACATCCGTTCAAAAGATATTCCGGAAATGCCAGCTGGTACACAACGAGGAAAAGGACTGTCGCCGGAAGAATGCGGATCACATGCCACATCCGGCTGCTGATGCTCTTCCTGTTTTTCCAGACGTACAGAAAAAAATAGAACACCTCCACTCCCAGGATCAGATACCCCAGCCAGAACCATTTTCCCAGCTGGTATCCTTTCTGTCTGTCAAAAGAAAAAAAGGCACCGCTTCCCATTCCTGCCGCACAGATCAGAAAATATGATGCATACATTGCCAAGAGCATAATTCCCGCTCTTTTCAGGCGGCGTTTCTCATAAATATGATCCAGCATCAGCTGAAAGGTATGATATACAAGAAGAGTTCCGAGTCCCGGCGCAGCCAGATAATATATTCCGATCAGGCTTATGCTCACGGCCGCCGGCATATCTCCTCCATACAGGACACAGAAGGCGCACATCAGACTCAAAGTCACAATTCCTGCAGACAAATACAGGCAGAACAGGTAAATTCTCCCATATGGCAGTCTGGTTCCGCTCTTACTCTTCACGTATAATATTAAAATCAGAATCAATATCAGGCTGAACAGTTCCGTTGAAGCCGACCTGCTGTCCATCGCATATCCTCCCGGCATACCTGCACCTTTTCCGTCTTTCCTTCATGTCCGCGCTTCCGGCTCTTTTCATCATACCACACCTTTGTTCCATCAACAATCTTTTCGCCGAACTCTTTTTTCTCTCCGGGAACCTGTTTTTTCCATCCACATACAATAATATTAAAAATACAGGAGAATTATGTGAAACAGCTTATGCAGGATACAAACCATAAAAAAGAATTTCCTGACCAGTTCCCTCTGGCAATGGCCTATGTCCCCTGGCAGCGGCTGACCGGAATCTACGAAAATCTGGAAGAAGCCTTCTGCTGCGGCACTATTTTCCCTGAGCTGAACAAACCGTTTACAGGAAGGAGATATGTCAAATGAATGGAAACTGCACCTGTCAGAATCAAAACCATATGGATGAGCAGCAGGAGCGCAGTCTCCGCAATATCAGCATTATCAGCTTTGTCGTGGTAGAGCTGACAGAATATCTGGACACCCATCCGGACGACCGGGACGCTCTGAGCTATTTCTGCTACTATAACCGCATGCTGAATCAGATGATGGCGGAATACGCCGCAAAATATGATCCGCTTACCATTGCTGTTGCAGAATCTTGCGGCAGGGAATGGAAATGGGGACTTACCCCTCTCCCCTGGGAACGGAGGTGCGACTGAATGTGGAATTATGAAAAAAGACTGCAGTTTCCTATCAACATAAAGGAGCCAAACGCCAAACTGGCCCAGTTCATCATCTCCCAGTACGGCGGCCCTGACGGCGAGCTCGGCGCTTCCATGCGTTATCTGTCCCAAAGATATACCATGCCTTACCGCGAGGTGGCGGGATTATTGACAGATATCGGTACAGAAGAGCTTGCGCACTTCGAGATGATCGGCGCCATCGTCTATCAGCTCACCAAGGATCTGTCCATGGAGGAAATCGAAAGCTCCGGCTTTGGCCCCTACTATATCGACCACACCACAGCGCTCTGGCCGCAGGCCGCAGGCGGTATTCCGTTTAACGCCTGTGAATTCCAGTCCAAAGGTGATATCATCACGGATCTGACGGAAGATATGGCAGCAGAGCAGAAAGCCCGGACCACTTATGACAACATTCTCAGAACCGTCAGGGATTCTGATGTGGCGGAACCGATCCGCTTCCTCCGTGCCAGGGAAATCGTCCATTTCCAGCGTTTCGGTGAAGCGCTCCGGCTCGTTCAGGAACGCCTGGATTCCAAAAACTTCTATGCGTTTAACCCTGAGTTTGACCGGTGCAGAGAATAACCCCATGAAACCTCTTCAATGAAGAAACGGCCTGCAAAAGGGCCGTTTCTTCGTTCTACCGCTCCAGCAGCTTCCGGTAAATGGACAGATCCCTGTCCGTAAAAACATTGAAAACTACCTGCCGTATGGAATCGTCCTTCTCAAGGAAGTGCAGAACCGTCTCCACCGCTATTTCTGCGGCCCTCTCCTGCGGAAAATGAAATACTCCGGTTGAAATGCAGCAGAAGGCGACGGATTGAAGCCCGTTCTCTGCGGCCAGCTCCAGACAGGACCGGTAACAGGAAGCCAGTGTTTCACAGTCCTGGCTGCGGAGCGGCCCCGTAATGATGGGGCCCACCGTGTGCAGAACATATTTGCAGGGCAGATTGTAAGCCGGGGTGATTTTGGCCGTTCCTGCCGGTTCCTCATGGCCCTGCTCCTGCATGATTTCATTGCACCGGATTCGGAGCTGAACACCGGAAAGCGTGTGAATGATGTTGTCAATGCAGGAATGGCATGGCTGCCAGCACCCCAGAAGCGCGCTGTTTGCCGCATTCACGATCGCGTCGCAGCGAAGCATTGTGATATCCCCCCGCCAGAGAGAAATCCTGGGACTGATACTGACGGGCGGAAGCTCTTCGGTATTCACGACACCCCGCTTTCTGACTTCCTCGCCAAGATAGGCATCCTGCACCGAAAGAAAAGCTTCCGATGCCGGATAAGGCGGGCGCAGGTTAAACAGGGAGCGCAGAAGCCGGCGCTGTTCCTCCTCTTCCTTCGGGATTGGGATACCGGCATACTGCGGCATTTCCCTCTGCATTTCACGGATCAGATAAATTCTTCGTTCCTCCTGATTCATATTTTCCTTCATGTTCTTCACTCCTGATGTGAAAAATAGGTTATATCCTTCACAAAGGATCATAATTCTTCAGGATTTTTTTGTAAAGCACGCACTTTTTTGTAACCGGCCGGCTGTGCGGCATTCCTCTGTCCCGCAGCACTTCTTTGCAGCTCCGGCCCCGGTCATTCTGCCGGAAGGAACCAGAAGCTGTCAAAATCGTCCTTCATCACGCGATAGGTCTGAAGCTCACACTCATAGGAGAACTGCCGGATCAGGCCGCCCTCTATGTCATACTCTCCGAACACATTGGCCGTTCCGCTGTTTACCACCAGATTCTCCCCTGAGGGAGTCACGTTGGAAACGATGCTGGAATAGGGCACGTCAAAGGAATGCACCAGGCTGAAGGTACGTTCTCCTTCGTCCACCAGATATACATAAACCTGTGAATTCAGAGAATCGCTTGCAAGAACCGTTCCGACGCTGTCCGGCAGATCTTCGATCTCATAATCATCCCTGGTGCCGTTCACCCAGTAGTTGTTATTAAACATCATCAGATAATACTGATCTTCTTCCAGGCCTTCTCCGTCATAATGCTCCACCGTATGCTGGCCGTACTGAGGCACAAAATCTCCCTTCTGCGCATAGGAGTATTCCTCATAGGGCGTTCCCTTCCAGAAATCCTCATCTCCGATCAGGTAATCAATCTCCGGTTCGGAATGAACATCTTTGACCTTGATGATGGTGGAGGTTTCACGGGAACTGACGATCACGCTGTCATCCTCCGGAAGATACTGCACCGTATTCAGATGAATCCAGTCCTTCTTTCCCGCAAGCCAGAAAAATTCATCTGTTGCCGTCAGTTCAGAGGCGTCGTTCTCATAATAATCGGAAAAAATCTCCTTGAAATCCAGAAGCTGCGTCACCTCTCCGGTTTCCAGATTCACTTCAATCGCCATATCCTCCAGGTTCACCTCATCCGATGTATCGCTCGCCAGGGCGACAATCTTTCCTTCCTCTCCCTGCAGGACCATATCATGATGCAGTTCAAAGCCTTCCGTATCATATACGGCTACAGCCTGTCCGAGCCGGTTGATTTGAGCGATCTTATAAGCCGACGCACAGACCGTCATGTTTCCCTTATACCAGAGAATCCGGTCAAGTCCATAGCCCTCCAGCACCATCTCATAACGCATGACACCGGCATTATCGTAAAAAAAGGCATAGCCGGTATGACCGCCCACACGGATCATTGCGTACAGACCGTCGGAAAGCTCTGAACCGCTCTCTCCGTCCACGCTGTCCAGAAGAACAGGGTAGCCTGACATGGTTTCCGGCATGGTGATTGTGAAGGAGGAGGAGCTGAGAACCTTTCCTCTTTTTCCAATCAGCTCCATGGTCACCATGTTTTCCTCACCAGGAACCAGACCGATCATCTGGAATTCATGACGGGTTCTGATCCCGCCCTCACCTTCATAAGCCGTGGCTGTATAGTCCGGGATGTCTTCGTTATCCACATGGATGGTATATTGAATAGTTCCGGCCCTGCGCGTATTAAAGTACAGATACAGGCCGTTGCTGCCAGTTCCAAAGGGATTCAAAACCGCCAGCGGCTCCTCCATGGAAAAAGCCTCCACATCGGCAAGCTTGACGATTGCCGCCGCGAGCCTTCTCTGCACATCCTCATCGTAATAGGTAAAGCCTTCCTCCTCATTCTCCTCAGGAATCACCCTCGAAATGCCGATGGAGGAAGGCACATCCGCATCAAATACCGATACGTTCAGCTCCTCGTCCGACGCAAGAAGATCTCCCGTATCGATCGACCAGTCCTCACGGATGGCGGTTTCTGCGGACAAAAAGCTCTTCGCATACAGGAAAACCCCGATTACAACCGCCGCGATCAACACCAGGATTACAAGTCCTATAATCCATTTTTTCTTCTTTTTCATGCTTTTTCTCCCCTTGATAACTCAATCGCCCTGTTCCGGCTTCCGTCCTTAAAGGATCTGCTCAAAAATCATGGCAATTCCCAGGACCACCAGTACCACGCCGGTCGCCCGGTTTGTATTCTCCGGCTTCATCCGGTTCGACATGGCGGAGGTGACAACGGAGCCGAGCAGCGTAAACAGAGCACAGAGAAACAGCGCGTGCACCATTCCTCCGGCAATATCTCCGAAATAGAAATGAGAGGCTGCTCCCGTAAACGCCGTAAATGTCATGACAAATACGCTCGTTCCCACCGCGGTTTTCAAATCGTATCCCAGCACAAAGGTCAGGATAAACAGCATCATCATTCCTCCGCCCAGCCCCATGAATCCGCAGTAGAAACCGATGCACAGGCCGCAGATCACAGAAATTACCGTTTTTCTTTTTCCCGTACTTCTGGAAAAAAAGGATTTCCGGCCGGTAACGGGTTTAATGATGAATCTCAGTCCCATGCAGAAGCTCATGATGATGGAAAGATATCCCATCTCCATGTCCGGCATATACTGGGAGAAATAGCTTCCGGCCACGGTCATTGCCAGCACGCTCACCAGCATGAAGCTTCCGTTTTTCAGATCAATGTTTCCGTGCTTTTTATAGATCCAGGCGGCCAGCGCCGACGCGAGAACGTCCGAGGCCAGACCGATTCCCACGGATTCATACCAGGGAAAGCCCAGAAACGCGATGAGCATCGGGGCGATCACCGTAGCGGCCGAGAGGCCGGCAAATCCCGTTCCGATTCCGGCAGCAAGCCCGGCCGTCAGACACACCAAAAAAAACTGCAGCATATGTATTTCACTCCTCCTGTCCTTTCCGGAACCCGGTCGTCCGGGCTTTTCTCATCTCGCGTCTCCCATGAAAAAGAGCGCAACGGTCCCCGGGCCGGAATGGGCGCCGATGGTCGGTCCGATTTCATTGATCAGAAAATCCTTTACTCCAAAACGTTCCTGGACCAGCTGCTTTACATAATCTGCATCCTCAGCACAGTCACCATGACTGATAAAAATGCAGTCGTTCTGGTCACGCCAGCTTCCCACCTGCTTCTCCATCATATCAACCAGAGCCTGAAGGGATTTCTTTCTCCCTCTCACCTTGCCCACCGCGGTCAGATGCCCTTCCTCATCCACATGCAGAAGGGGCTTGATTCCCGCAAGGGTTCCCACGATTGCTGTTGCCTTGCTCACCCTTCCGCCTCTGTGCAGATGGAACAGGTCGTCCACCGTAAAGACATGCACCAGATTCTCCTTATGCGCTTCCACCCACTGTGCCGTTTCTTCCAGACTTTTTCCCTGCTTCTTCAACTGCACCGCCTTATGTACCAGCAGCCCCTCTCCCAGAGACGCGCAGAGGGTATCCACCACCACAATTCTGCAGTCCGGGCGCTCCTCCATAATCTCCCTGGCCGCGAGATTTACATTGCTGCAGGTGCCGCTTAATCCCGAAGAAAAGGAAAGCACCAGAAGCTGTCTGCTCTCCTCCAGAAAGCTGTTCAGGTACGCCTTCGCCGTTTCCGGATTTACCTGGGAGGTTGTCGGCATCATGCCGTTTCTCATCCGGTCATAAAACTCCCTGACCTCCATTTTCTGCTCCCCTCCGTAGGAAACGCCGTCCACGATATAAGGGAGCACCATGATGCCGAGTCCGTTTTCCTGTATGTAGCTTTCCGGAAGATCCGCGGTTGTGTCCGTTATGATTTTAAAGTCTTCCATTCCTTTTTCCTTTCTTTTTCGACAAATCCGTTCTATATTTTACATGGGCGCCTGAAAAAATTCAATACTCAGGCCCGTTTTTTCACATTGTCGTAACCGTGTCTCTCTTCCGGCGGGATGAAACCTGCCCGTCAGGCCCGCTGCTCCCCGCCGCCGGCCTCCTCCGAGAGATTCCATACACCTGAAAGCAGCTCAGCCGGATATCCGTATACACGGACATTCCGGCCATATGAGTTTTACCGCCGGGTCCGTCCCCGGCAGGATATCAGGTATTTTTTTCTCCTTTTTCTCCTTTTTCTCCGGTTCCGGCAGGGCTGAAAGAGCCGGGAAGGCGGGTACGGAAAAAGCGGTTTTTCAGCTGCTTTGCGTCGAATGGAATGAGGGGATACAAATAGCTCTGCCCGGATATGGTTCTGTTTCCGATCAGACAGAGGGCACACAGGAGCAGGCCGCCCGCATAACCCCAGATACCGAAGGCGGCGGTGAGAATCAGATTTGCGATACGCATGAATTTCAGTGCGTAGCCCAGCTCATAGCTGGACTGGGTGTAACCTGCCAGCGCCACAAACGCCATATAGAGCATAACCTCGGAGTTGAACCATCCGCTGTTTACCGCAAATTCTCCCAGCACCAGGGCAGCCATGACGCTCAGAGGAGTGCTCAGCATGCTGGGCGTATTCACCGCCGCAAGCCGGAGGCCGTCGATGGCAAGCTCCAGAATCAGGAACTGCCAGATGAGAGGAACATGGATTTCATCCCGGATCAGGATAAAGGAAAAGCTCTCCGGCACCCACTGAGGATATCGCATCAGAAGCAGGAAGGTGGGCGTCAGAAAATAGGTCAAAAGTGCGATCAGGAGCCGGGAAAGCCGCAGATAGGTTCCGGTAATGGGCGGGAAATAGAAGTCATCCGCCTCCTCTGCCACATCGAAAACCGAGGTGGGCAGAATGAGAACGGAAGGGGAATTGTCCACCAGGATCACGATGTTTCCCTCCAGTACCTGGGCGGCGGCAGTATCCGGCCGTTCCGTAAATTTGAACTTCGGGAAAGGATTGTACCATTTTCTGGCATAAAGACATTCCGCCAGGCTCTCCTGGTTCATGGTCAGGGCATCCACACGGATATTTTTGATCCTGTCCCGGATTTTCTCCAGAAAGGCCCGGTCCACCCGGCTGTCCATGTAGCAGATGACGATGTCGGTTTTGGAGCTCTTTCCCGCGTGCATCATCTCCATCACCAGATCGGTGGAACGGATGCGGCGGCGGATCAGGGCGGTATTGAACACGATGGTTTCCACAAAACCATCCTTGGAGCCGCGAAGCACCTTATCCTTTTCCGGCTCCTCCACACTTCTGGCCGGGTAGGTTCTGGAATCGATGAGGATGCAGTCCCCATAGCCGTCCACGAACAGAGCGGACACACCGGAGAGAATACTGTAGAGGATCTCCTCCCAGTCCGCCTTCACCTCAACCTCCACATAGGGAACGAAGCCCTCCGCCATCTCTCCTGCGTCCGCAGGAAGATCCGTCTCCTGAATTTCCATAAAATGCTCCAGCAGCTTCTGCATCAGTTCATCCTTGCAGAAGCCGTCGATAAAATAAAGACAGGCATCCCGCCCGCCGATCCGGATTTCCCGCCGGATCAGGTCGAAGCTCCTTTCCGCCTTCAGACGGCTGTCCAGCCACTCCCGGTTTTCCTTCAGCGACGCCGTCATCTTTTCCGCCGACGGCTGTGGGGCATGCGTTTGATCAGACATAAAAATACTCCTTCCAGCGTTTGCAATCATTGTTCGCTGAAAGGAGTAAAAATATTCCTTATCTTCCCGTGCTGCCGAAGCCGCCGTTTCTTGTGCCGTCCGCGGCGTCATCCTCCGTAATGCCATAGGGAAGGAAGATTCCCTGCATGAAGCCGTCCCCCGCATTCAGGGACAGCGCCTTTCCCTCATTGGAATCATTGGTGAGCTTGGCGAAAATATGGCCCTCGTTGTCGCTGTAATAATAATCGCTGTCAATGATGCCCACCGTGTTGTTCAGCTGCAGCCGATACTTGAAGCCGAGGCCGCTTCTGGGATAGAGGGAAAGCACCCAGTCCTCCTCCATCCTCACCCGCACGCCCGTGGGAATCTTTACCGTTTCACCGGGCTTCAGGCTGCAGGGAACGGGCATGTAAAAATCATACCCGGCGCTTCCCTTTGTCGCCCGTTCGGGAAGGCGCAGTGACGCATAGATTTCCTCCGCCTGTTCCTTCGTATATTCCGGAAACGCGTCTGTCAGATCCTCCAGAAACCTTTCCTCACTCACCTTTTCAAATTTCGCTATTCTCCGCATGCCGATACTCCTTTCTGCCATGCGTCCTCCGCCGGCGCGTAGTCCGGGCAGTGGAGAACGGGGATCTTCGGGTTTTCCTGCTGAAGGGAGGCCTGAACGTCGATCACTCTCTGGTTGGAGCTTCCCTTCCACATCAGATTCACATCTCTTTTGGCAAGAACAAACTCGCCGTCCACCAGCACGTCGATATCCTGCAGAATGGAATCCTGATACAGCCGTTCCCACACCTCTCCGGTGTAGAGCCAGATGGTTTTATCCGGATATTTCTGTCTGATTTCCCGCATCAGCCTTCTCACATCCCCTTTGTTTGCCGGATGGAGCGGATCTCCTCCGGAAAAGGTGATGCCGGAAATATAGGGCTTATCGAGCTGGTCGAAGATTTCCGCCTTCGCGGCGCTGTCAAAAAGAAGGCCTCCCTCCGGATCCCAGGTGACAGGGTTCTGGCAGCCCTCACAGCAGTGGCCGCAGCCGGCCACCCAGAGGACGACCCGAAGGCCGTCCCCGTTTTTCATATCGTCCTTGGTAATATCATGGTAGCGCATGGCTTACATCGATTTCCTTTCCGCGATTTCCGCCATCTTTGCGTCGTTCAGCCTGGTGTCTCCATGAACCCTGGAGTAGGAAAGATAGCCGTTCATCCGGTCGATCTTGGTCAGATTCCTGCTGCCGCACTTGGGGCAGACATCCATTTCCAGCTCCTGATGGCCGCAGTCATCGCAGTAGGCAAGAGACAGGTTGACGCCCTCATAATAGCCCTTATCCATGGCCCGGCGGATCAGGGTCTTTACCGCTTCCAGATTGTAGTCGATGGGATACTTCACATACTGGATCTTGCCGCCGTTGCACAGATTCCAGAACCGTCCTTCCTTGTCCTGCTTCTCGATCGGGGTGATGTCCTCCGTCACATGGCAGTGGAAGCTGTTGCTGACATATTCCCGGTCGGATACGCCCTCAATGATGCCGTATTTGTTGCGGAACTGCTTCACCTGCAGGCCGCAGAGGTTCTCCGCGGGCGTGCCGTAAATCGCGTACAGGTGGCCGTCCTCCTCCTTGAACTCGTTGACCCGGCTGTTGATATATTCCATCACCTCCAGAGCGAACTGGCCGTCCTCCACCAGAGATTTTCCGTTATAGAGCATCTGCAGCTCATTCAGGGCCGTAATGCCGAAGGAGGCGGTGGCCGACTTCAGCAGAGGCTTGATCTTGTCTCTGAGCTTCAGATGACCGCCCAGGAAACCGCCCTCGCAGTAGGCCAGCGGGTTGGTGGAAGCGCGCATCTCGCCCAGATACGCGTAGGTGCGGATGTGAAGCTGACGGATCAGGTTCAGATAATAGTCCAGCACCTCATAGAAATCCCGGCTCTCCTGTCTGGCCTTCGCCAGAATCATGGGCAGATGCAGGGATACGGCTCCGATGTTGAAGCGGCCCACAAAGACCGGCTCATCGTTCTCATCCGCCGGATGCATGCCCCCTCTCTCATACCAGGGAGACAGGAAGGCGCGGCAGCCCATGGGCGAAATGATCTTACCGTACTTCTTATACATGCTCGCCACATAGCCCTCTCCGGTCAGGCTCAGCCAGTCCGGATACATGGTCTTTGCGGAGCAGCGCACTCCCGCTTCAAACACATCCTCCAGCGGCTTTCCGGGGCCGTGCAGGTTCTCATCATACAAAAACACGATCTTGGGGAACAGAACAGGCTTCTTATGCCCTTCCTTTCCCTGTCCCTTGCGGCGCACGTTCAGCATGCTCATGGTAGCCAGCTTTGCAAACCGGCCCGTTCCCGTTCCTGCGGTCACGGTGATGAAGGGATAGTCTCCCCGGCTGCTCGCTACCGTATTAAACTTGTATTCCCAGCCCTGGAACCCCTGCTCCATCTCCTTGACCACATCGGCATAGGCTACTTCTTCCGCCTTTTCCTGCGGCACGCCCATTTCCATATATTTCTTCAGATATCTGTCATAGGACTTCTGCGCGTAAGGCTCCAGAATCAGATCCACGCTTGGCACGGTGAATCCGCCATACTGCTGGCTTGCCGCGCTCAGAACGATATCCCCGATCACGTCAAAGGCCACGTCCAGAGTCTTGGGCTCGTTGTACCAGATGTTTCCCATCTCAAAGCCGCCGGAAAGCACATGCTCCACGTCGAACAGACAGCAGTTCATGGTATCCCTTCTCGCGGACATGTCATGCACGTAGATATAACCGTCCCGGCAGGCCTGGATCTCCTCCGTGGTCATAAAAAACTTCTGATACAGTTCCTTGTTCAGCTGATTGAAAATCAGGCTTCTCTTGGTGGAAACCAGAGCGGAATCCGTATTGGAATTCTCCTTATCCCCGATGTACATGATGGACTGGCTCTTCTTGTACACATCGTCCAGCATCCGCACAAAATCCTGCTTGTAGTTGCGGTAATCCCGGTAGCTCTTCGCCACGATGGGCTTCACCTGCTCCAGTGCGCTCTCCACCACGTTATGCATCACCGGGATCGGGATCTCATCGCTTTCCAGCTCATCCACCTTCTCGATCACGTAGCTGCAGATCTTTCGGTTTTCCTCGTCCGTAAACCGGGTCAGGGCGCGGTAGGCGCTCTTTCCCACCGCATTGATGACCTTCTGGACATTGAACACTTCCTTCGTTCCGTCCTTCTTGATCACCTTTACATTCCGCTTCGGCCTGTACTGCCTTCCGTAATCCGTTTCCTCTTTCCGGCCAAGTTCTTCTACCGTATATTCCATCCTGCCTTCTCTCCCTCCGTTTCTTCGTGCTCATTTCCATCGGACCGGCTCCTCCGCCCGCCATCCCCTGTCTGCCAGGCCCGGCATTCTGCCTGACAGGATATCGTACAAAGGGCCGGACAAACTGCCGCACAAGGGGCCGGACAAATTACCGGACAAAGCAGCAGGTAAATGCCGGGCAAAAAATCCGGATGCGGAAAATCTGCCTGCAGCCCTTTCCGCATCCGGCCCTGTATGCGCCGTTTCCGATGATTCTCTCATGGATTCTCTTTATGTCTTACGAATCACAGCAACAACATCTTGTTCCACACAGATATATTTCCACAATATCTGGTGTCGTTTCACTTGTCGTATGTCAGTATACCCAAAAAAGGGCCCCCTGTCAATTCCTTTCCTGAAGGAATTCAGAATTAATAGAATTCTGCCGGTCCCACGGTGACCAGTGACTATAGAATGCCGCTTTTTCTTACGGCCTCCACGGCCTCCTCGATCACCGGCACCGGAAGGGTGAGGGCGAAACGGACATGGCCCTTTCCCAGCGTTCCGAAGCTGCTTCCCGGCGTGCAGAGAACACCTGTAGTCTCCATGAGCTTCATGACAAAATCCACGTCGTCTGTAAAGCCATCCGGAATCCGCGCCCAGGCGAACATGGTTCCCTCGCTGTCCGGCACGTTCCAGCCCGCAGCGCGAAGTCCCCCGCAGAGGGCGTCCCTTCTTCTCTGGTATTCCTCACACTGTCTGAGGATGGGCTCCTCCGGGCCGTTCAGCGCGGCGATGGCGCCGTACTGCACCGGAAGGAAGGTCCCGTAGTCGATCTGGGAGCGGAGTCTTTTAAAGCCGGAAATGATTTCCCGGTTTCCAACCAGAAAGCTCATCCTCGCCCCGGTATAGTTATAGGTCTTTGACAGAGAAAAAAATTCTACGCAGTTTTCCTTTGCCCCTGGTACCGCCAGAATGGAGCCGCCCCTTCTTCCATCGAAAATGATGTCAGAATAGGCATTGTCATGAATCAGAATCAGGCTGTGCTCCGCCGCCCACCGCACCAGCCTCTCATAGAAGCCATCCGGCGCGCATTTGCAGATGGGATTCATGGGATAGGAAACGATCATGAATTTCGCCTGATCCGCCGCTTCGGAAAGAGCCTCCAGATCCGGCACATAACCGTTTTCTTCCGTCAGGGGATAGGTTTTCAGCACCGCTCCGGCCAGAGACGGCCCGATTCCGAAGATGGGATAGCCCGGATCCGGCACCAGTACCACATCGCCGGCGTCGCAGAGCGTGAACCCCACATGGGTAATTCCCTCCTGGGAGCCGTAAACCGACATGATCTCATCCGGCATGAGCTCCACCCCGTAGCGTCTCCTGTAACGGCCGATCACCGCGTCCGTAAGCTCCGGCAGATCCTTCAGAGAATATTTATAGTTCTCCGGATCCTGCGCGGCCTTTACCACCGCGTCCATCACTTCCTGCGCGGGAGGAAAGTCCGGCGTACCCACAGACAGATTGTACACCTTCCGTCCCTGTGCCAGGAGAGCTTCCTTCTTTTCGTTCAGAACCTGAAAAATTCCTTCCTCATAATCCTTCATCCTTGTCGCAAATTGCAGTTCCATCGTAATCTCCATTCCGGAGCGAAGTGAAGCTTCGCTCACTTTTTTCTTTCCTTCCGTTTTTATATTAAACCGCCTCATACGCCGGGATCCGGCAGCAGCCCGTCTCCGTCTGCCGCGGACGTGGCAAGCCGGTCGCAGCGTTCGTTTTCCGGGTGTCCGTCATGTCCCTTCACCCAGGCAAACGTCAGCTGATGCGGCTTCGCCGCTTCCAGCAGCCTCTTCCAAAGATCCACATTTTTGACAGGGCCGGAAGCTCCCCTCCAGCCCTTTTTCAGCCAGCCGTCAATCCAGTGCTTATTAAAGGCATCCGTCACATATTTGGAATCCGAAACGATCTGCACCTCGCAGGGACGGTTCAGCGCCTCCAGCCCGGCGATCACCGCCATCAGCTCCATCCGGTTGTTCGTCGTCCTTATGTATCCTCCGGAAAGCTCCCTCTCATGAAGCTTTCCGTTTCCATCCACGTAATGCAGGATCGTCCCGTAGCCGCCCGGCCCTTCCGGATTTCCCCTGGCAGCTCCGTCCGTATAAATCGTCACCTTCAACTGTGTACCTCCAAATTCTGTTTCTCATTCCCCTGTGTTCGCCAAAAACCCCGGAGAATGTCCTTCAGACATTCTCCGGTACGGGAAAGTGCTGCAGGCAGCCCGTAGAAGTTCTTATCCGGCGTCTCCTGCCGGCTTAGAACTTCTTCCCGTACTCCATTCTCCCGTCTGAAGGAATTCCTGAGCCATCCGGTCCGCCTCACGGATAATTTCCTGATCATAGCCGATGACGCCCAGCAGGCGGATGGCATTTCTGGAGCCGGCGCGGCCGGGCATGAGACGGTAATTAAACTGAATATCATCTTCCTCTACCTGCTCCTCGAAATGATAGTTGTCATATTCCTTTTCCAGGAGCCGGGTCAGCTCAATATCATGGGTTGCCGCAAAGCAGATAACGCCCGGACGGTGCAGACTTTTTAATACCTGGGTGGAAGCGGCGATCCGCTCTACCGTATTTGTTCCGCGCAGCACCTCGTCCACAAAGCAGAGAACCGGAGAGGGGTCCGCATTCACCGCATCCAGAATCCTCTTCAGCGCCCTGATCTCCACAATGTAATAGCTTTCTCCGCCCTCCAGATTGTCCCTCAGCGCCATGGAAGTAAAAATCCGGTACAGACCGCCCTGATAGCTTTCCGCCGGACAGGTGTAAACGGTCTGGGCCAGCAGAGCGTTCACCGCCACAGCCTTTAGAAAGGTGGATTTTCCCGAAGCGTTGGAGCCCGTAATGAGCACGCCGCGCTCCGCGCGGATGCTGTTTTTTACCGGTTCCGAAAGAAGCGGATGATACAGGCCGGTGATCGAAAGATCTCCGCCGAATTCCGGACTGCACCAGCCGTTTTTCAGGGAGGCGCGCCAGGAAGCGATTGCCAGACAGCATTCCGTCCTTCCGATCAGCTCCACCATCCGGTCGATGTCGGAAAGATGAGCCCGCACCTCTCCCAGCATGGCGTTGAAACAGATGATGTCCAGATGCAGAATCATGTTCACATAATCCATCAGAATGGAAAGAGGATCCCCCGCCGTGGTGCTACCGCGCATGCCCAGCACCGCGCTGTGGCGGAATTTTCCGAATTTTTTCTCCAGTCCGGAAAGCTCCTGCCATTCTTCGGTGCAGACGGATATCTCCGTCTTTTTCAGCTTTTTCACAAAGTCCAGAATCCTCCGAACATAGGCAAAGCTGACCAGATAGGGTTCGATTTCACGCTTCTGCTTCATATAAGTGAACATGTTCGTGAAAAGAACGAAAAAGAAGAACACCATTCCCACCGGCGGAGATACGGCCAGCACACCCACGGACAGCACCAGAAGCACATCCATCACCACGGCATGCACGCTGTTTCGCTCTCCCAGCCCGTCCAGATATCCCAGATAATCATAGATGGAATACTTTCCGCTTCTTCCCAGGCCGCAGTAAAGAACCTGCAGCTCCTCCCGTTCCTTTTCATGGGAAGAAAACCAGGAGATCCTTTTCTCCATATCCTTCAGTTTTTTCCTGCCCTCCTCATCGAGCGCAGGAGAACGCAGGGCATAATACAGGTACTCCTGGCCGGCGGAAGACCAGGTATGGTTCATCTGAAAATAGATCTGATCCATCCCCAGATCGTTCCAGGTGATGTCATCGATCTGATTCTCTTTTCTGTGCGCTTCATAGAATCCGGGAATGCCGGAAAGCTCCTCGTCCTCATAGGTCCGGCTCCATTCGCTTCCAAAGGCCGCATGAATTTTCTCCCGCAGTCTTTTCTTTTTCCGTCCTTCCTCACTTACTCCCCTGACAAAGAAAAATACCGCTGCCAGAGCAATAGCTGCCAGTATCAACAACATTTCCATCGTTTTGATATCCTTTCGCAGATTCCGGGCCGTCTTCGCCCGCCTGGCAGCGGGCAAAAGCCCCTTAAAAGCTTCTCAGCTTATCCGAGCCGTCATCCACCGTCTTTTCGATCTTTTTTACAACCACGTAATAGCCATAGCCATCGTTGACCTTCACGTAAACCCGGTCTCCCACCTTATGCTTCAGAAGTGCCTTTCCTATGGGGGATTCCGTACTTACAAGCCCTTCCAGAGAATTTCCCCGCATGGTGGTCACGATCTTCATCGTCTCCGTGGTGCCGTCCTCCTCAAAGAACAGCTCCACCGTGTTGTTCACGCCGATCTCATCCTCCTCGGAATCATCGGAAATCACCTCTGCCGTCTTTATCATTCTTTCCAGGAAACGGATTCTGCTTTCATTCCTGTTCTTTTCCCGTTTTGCCGCGTAATATTCAAAATTTTCGCTCAGATCTCCCTGGGCCCTCGCTTCCTTCACCGCTTCCAGCGCCTTCGGCCTTTCCACCAGCTTTCTGTGCTCGATCTCTTCCTGCATTCTTTTGATGTCATTTTCCGTCAGTTGGTTATGCATATTTACCTCCATGCGGCTCTTCCCGCGGAATAGAAAAGCGTCCCGTTTTTCAGCCCTGTTTTCCACAGGTCATCCCCTGCTTCCGAAACAGCCCGCAGGGACATTCTACCACGAAGTTTTCTCCCGCACAATTCCAAATTCACGGATGCCGTACCTGCTGCACAGAACAGGCCCCGTACCCGAAAGGGATACGGGGCCTGCGCCATGCCGCCGGAAAACAGGTTTTAAATAACCGCCAGAAGGATGAAGTTCAGGATGAACAGAACCGAAGCCACCCAGAGGATGGGATGGATCTTTCCCGCTTCCTTCTTGCAGATCCGTACGATGCAGTAGGAAATGAATCCGAACGCGATGCCATAGGAAATGCTGTAGCACAGAGCCATGAACAGTCCTGCAAAGAACGCGGGAACCGCCTCAGAGAAGTCCGCCCAGTCGATTTCCTTGAACGCGGAGGTCATCATTATGCCTACCACAACAAGCGCCGGAGCGGTGGCTGCCATGGGAACCGCGCTGACAAAGGTTGCCAGGAACGCGCTGATGGCAAAGCAGATCGCAACCACAACGCTGGTCAGGCCGGTACGTCCGCCTGCCCCGATACCGGAAGCGCTTTCCACAAAGGTGGTGGTGTTGGAGGTTCCGAAGATCGCTCCGATGGAGGTTGCTGTCGCATCTGCGAAGAGCGCCTTGTCCATCTTGGACTTGAAGCCTGAGCTGGTATCCATTGCCTTCTCATCCTCTTCGCTGAAGATGCCGGCACGGCGGCCGGTTCCGATGAAGGTTCCGATGGTGTCAAAGGTATCGGAAATACTGAAGGCAAAAATGGTGATCAGCACCAGAGGCAGCTTCGCCACATCCGTAAACAGGGAAGGAAGGCCCTGAGCGGTGAAAATCGCGCCGAAGGTGGTCGGAAGCGCCGCGCAGGCTTCGGTAAAGCTGACCGTATCTCCCGTAACAGTAACGCCCATCGGAATACCGATGATGGCGGTTACAACGATACCGATCAGAATCGCACCCTTCACGTTGCAGACCAGAAGCACGATGGTCAGCACCAGGCCGATCAGGAACAGCCAGAAAGCGGGCTGATTCAGCGTTGCAATCGCCGGAACGCCTGAATCAAAGCTGATGATGCCCACATTCAGAAGGCCGATATAGGCAACAAACACGCCGATACCTCCGCCGATGGCGTTCTGCAGGCTCTTCGGGATTGCCTTGATGATGTACTTACGCAGCTTGGTTACGGTGATCAGAATATTGATCAGTCCGCAGATGAACACCATGGACAGCGCCTGCTGCCAGGTAAAGCCGAGACCGAAGCATACCGTATAGGTGAAGAACGCATTCAGTCCCATGCCGGGTGCCTGTGCATAGGGTACGTTTGCCACAAGGCCCATGATCAGCGTTCCGATGATGGACGCGATGATGGTGGCAAGGAATACCGCGCCCCACTCCATTCCGGTCTGGCTCAGAATGCTCGGGTTAACCGCAATGATATACGCCATGGTGAAAAAGGTGGTCAGACCCGCTACGATCTCAGTAGAGAAGGTTGTGCCGTTCTCCCTGAGCTTAAAAAATTTCTCCAAGTGAAACTACTCCCCTTTCCTTCATTGGGCTTTATTGCCGCATGAACACACAAAAATCAGCACTTCTTCCATCCGTTCCGGCGGCAGGAGCCATATGCATAAATGCATAAACACATAAAAATGCACAGGTCATGCCAAAATCAATGGTTCAAAAGCAAGGCCCCTTTTGCGGAGAACCCCTCATGCACAGCTCTCCGCTTTAACAGTTGCACTCTTATTATAAATGATTTTCGACAATGTTCAACATTTTTCTTTCCGCCTTTTTCTGAGCGGAAGTTTTCACGCCTCTGCCGCAAGCCTTCTGATAATCTCGTTCGCCTTCGCATACAGCTTTTCCGGATCGTCGCAGCACAGATATTTTCCATCGTAGTAAAGAATCCGGCCATCGATCATCGTCATCTTCACGTTCATCTTGCTTCCGCTGTATACAATATTCTTCGCAATATTATTCAGCGGCTGCATGTTGGGCTGGTGCAGGTCGATCATGATGATATCCGCCTTCTTGCCCTCCGCCAGCACATCACAGTCCGTAAGCCCCATCGCCTTTGCCCCGTTCGTGGTGGCCATCTTCAGCACCTCCTCCGGCGCTACCGCGGAGGCGTTATGGTCACGAAGCTTGGCAAGACCGGTGGTTAAGAACATCTCCCGAAACATGTCCAGGCAGTTGTTGCTGGAGGCCCCGTCCGTTCCGATTCCCACGCAGATCCCCTTTTCCAGGAATCGGGTGATGGGGGCGATACCGCTCGCCAGCTTGGTGTTGGAGCCTGGATTGGTGATGGCATAAAGTCCCTTCCTCGCAAACAGATCCATATCCTCTTCCGTGAAATACACGCAGTGATATCCGCCGCCGCCGAAGTCGAACAGCCCCAGTGAATCAAAGAGGGCCGGAGGGGTCATCCCATAACGCTCCACGCACTCGTCCGTCTCAAGCTTCGTTTCAGACATATGGGCGAACAGAGGCGCCTGATATTTGTGGATCAGCCCGGAGACCTGCTCCAGAAGCTCCTTCGGGCAGGTATATTCCGCATGCACGCCCATCATGTAGGTGATCAGCGGATGCATTTTATTTAAGGAAAGATATCTCTCCTCCATCACCTCAAGCGCCGGGCCGAACTTGTTCAGGCCGCTCACCAGCACACAGCGCATTCCCATATCGATACACGCCTGCGCGATGTCCTTCGGTGAAAGATACATATCAAAAATGGAGGTCACACCGCTGGTCAGATATTCCAGAATGGCCAGCTGGGTCAGGTCATAGTTATCCTGATCCGTCATCTTCGCCTCCAGCGGGAAAATCTTCGTGTTCAGCCACTCCTGCAGAGGCATGTCGTCCGCAAAGGAACGCATCGCCACCATTGCGGAATGGGTGTGTGCGTCCTTGAAGCCCGGCATGAGCACGTTCCCCTCACAGTCGATCTCCCGGTCCCAGACGATGCAGTCCTTCCCCGTTCTTTTATAAAAATCATCCAGATCGCTTCCGTCTCCGATGTAAAGGATCCGGTCGTTCTCCACCCACAGCTCACCCTCAAGCAGGGCGCAGCCATCGGTCATGGTCATAATTCTCGCATTGTAAAATCGGATTTTCATCTGTTTCAAACCTCACCTCTTTATTTCATCCTTATCATGTTATAATGCGCCAAAGGCTTCCGGAAGGAGCTCCTTCAGCTTATATACCTGGTAGTCGCTTTCCGAGACTGCCGCAACGATTTCAAAGGTCTCCGGATTGCAGAACTCCATCATCACCTGCCTGCATACGCCGCATGGCATGGTATAGGAAGCCGGCGCTCCCTGGCCGCCGCCCACGATGGCGATCGCCTTAAACGCCCGGCAGCCTTCGCTCACCGCCTTGAAAAAGGCGGTGCGCTCCGCACAGCAGGTAGGGGAAAATGCTGAATTTTCAATGTTGCAGCCCGTATAAATCAACGGCTTTCCATCCTTTTCAAAATTGGTCAGAAGCGCCGCCCCCACATAAAAATTGGAATAAGGCGCATAGGCGTTCTCCCTCGCCTTCATCGCCTGAAGTATCAGTCCCTCATAATCTGTCATAAAATCCTCCATTTCGGAGCGTTTTGCCGCGACGAGGCGATGGAAAACTGCGGATGCGGTTTTCCATCTGCCATCCACGCTGTTTGTGACGCCCCGGCACAAACAGCCGCGTGAGAAAACAGCCATCAGGCTGTTTTCTCACACCTCTCCCCGAACTTCTTCACGGACTCCGTCACCAGTGTCCGGAAAAGAGGCGCAGCCGCATTAGCCGCCTCCTGCACTTCCTCATGGGTCAGCGGGTTGTCCGTCATGCCCGCCGCCAGATTGCAGACACAGGAAATACAGCAGATGCGCATCCCCATGTGGTTGGCCGCAATGGCCTCCACCACCGTGGACATTCCCACAGCATCCACGCCCAGCTGATGCAGCAGGCGGATCTCTGCCGGAGATTCAAAGGAAGGCCCGGTCAGCTGAGCATATACGCCCTCCTGCAGGACGATGTTCTGCTCCGCGGCAGCTTCCTTGATCAGGTCTCTCAGTTCAGGATCGTACACATGGGTCATATCCGGGAAACGCACGCCCAGCTCATCGATGTTCGCGCCGATCAGAGGATTGGGCGCCCACAGGGAGACATGGTCGATCAGCAGCATGAAATCCCCCGCATGGAAGGATGGGTTGATACCGCCGGACGCATTGGTCAGAAACAGGATCTTCGCCCCCATCATCTTCATCAGTCTGGCGGGAAGCACCACATCTGAAATCGGGTAACCCTCATAATAATGCACCCTTCCCTTCATGCAGACCACAGGGACCTGTCCCACGTAGCCGAAGATGAACTTTCCTGCATGGCCGGGTACAGTGGATACCGGAAAGCCTTCGATCTCATGGTAGTCCAGCTCCGCCTCCACCCGGATGTCGTCCGCGTAGTCTCCCAGTCCGGAACCCAGAACGATGGCAACCTCCGGCTGAAAATCGATTTTCTGCCGGAAGCTTTCGTAGCATTTCAACAATTTATCATATACGGGATTCATAGGTATTCCTCCATTCCGGAGCACTCCTGGCTCCTTCTGATGTTTTTCATACAGATATCAGTATACCAGAATCTTCCCGTTCCTGCCAGAGTGGGAATGGAAGTCGTGAAAAAAAAGAATGGAAGCTGCGAAAAAAGCGGCAGTCCTTCCATTCCTGTTCCATACGCACATTCCTATTCCATACGCAGGGCGTTCGCGCTCTCCCAGAGATAATCGACCAGCTCTGTGAGTTTTCTTCTGGCAACAGAGTCTCCAAATATCTCAAGGCTTTCCTTTGCCAGATTTCTAAAGTGTTCCATTCTTTTAAGCGTATAATCGTATCCGCCGGCTTCCCTGATCAGTTCCGAAATTCTTGTATCTGTTGTTTCATCTCCTGTACCGTTTTTCAGCTTTCCGGCAAGCAATGCCAGCTCCTTTCCATACACAGGATCCATAAAAGTATGAATCGCGGGCAAAGTGTAATACCCACTCCCAAAATCATTATGTATCGTTTTAAGAGACAGTCCGTCACAGGAGACAAAATCCATCAGATCATCCCTGATCTGGAATAACAGTCCCAGATTTGTGGCAAATTCATCTATCGCCTCTATTTCATTCGGATCACATTTCCCCTCATATGCGCCCGCTTCACAGGCTATGCTGAACATGGCGGACGTTTTTCCCACGATATTCTCCATATATTTCTCTTCATTTATATCCGTATTATACTGATTATCGTACTGGCCAATCTCACCATCGCACATAATCTCAAGCCTGGAAAACATGGCTCTGTACCACGGCTTCAGCCTCAGATCCGTACGCCCCAATGCGGCAAAGATCATAAAATCGCCGCAATAGACTGCCATTTCCCGTCCGAACTTTTTCTGAACAGATAACTGGCCGCGCCTCATATCTGCATCATCGATAATATCGTCGTGGATCAGCGACGCTGTATGACATATCTCAATAATTGCCGCCACCTCAGTTGCATCCACTTTTTTGCCCTTCAGCCGGGAACAAAGCAGCGTGAGAATTGGACGTATCTGTTTTCCCCTTGCATTCAAAACCCAGTCAACCATTTTCTGCATGGAAGGGCTGTTTGACATGCATAACCTTTCCATATGCCGGTTCACCTGCAAAAGTTCATCCTCCAGCCCCGGTACTTCCTGCATACGCTTTTTCAGCTTTATACCATAACCACCATGCACTCTTTCCCGCAGAACTCCATGCCGTACTTCATGATCTTCTTCACGTCCCGGCGCTCCAGTCCTTTCTCGTATTTCCTGTCCTCGATCTGTCGCAGAGCCTCTTCACAGGCTGCTTCCAGATTTCCATCATGGGCATACTTCAGTTCAATCACAATTCCGGTTCTTTCCGGTGTGCAGACAGAGATGTCGCTATACCCCTCTCCTGTCTCTGCATTGGACTGAATCAGCCAGTTTTCCTGGCTCCTTAAAAGTCCCAACACCATGTCATGGTAAAAATTTTCCTTCATGTTCGTCCGGACCGCCGTATCCCGTACACTGATGGAATCTCATATTCAGGGACTTTCCAAAACGTCTGGGACGGGTAAACAGATTCACTTTTCCCCAATTCTGCAAAAGCTCCCGAATGAACAGCGTTTTATCAACATAATAAAATCCTCCGTCTGGAATTCCTCAAAATTTTCAATTCCGACAGGAAGCTTCTTTCTCACATTTCCCACGCTCCTTTCCGGTGTCAGCGGCGCGAACTGTGCCGGCAGGCGGCCTGCCCGAGACCACAGGAATGCTCAGGCAGGCTGCAAAAAGGTATCAGCCATTCTTTTTCTTCACTTTATAATAAAGCCGCATGGCAGTTAAGAATCGGTTCCTGCTGTACTTTCTGCCGTCTGTTCCTGCTGTACTTTCTGCCATCCCATAATCCATGCATCGATCCGTTCTGCCGTCTGTTCCACGCTCAGGCAGGTATTGTCGATAAGCTCCATGGCGGGCACGGTTTCACCGGCATGCCGCTTCAGCCATTCGTTAAAATGTCTGGAGCTTTCCAGCCATGCCTCATCGGTGATCTCCCGTCCTTCCCGCATGCGTCTTTCCAGCTCCTTCTGTTCACACACCACCGCGATGTAATGAATATCCGTAAAAAGCTCTCTGGCAGCGCACACCTCAAACTGCTCCGGTAGTCCGCAGCCGCAGAGCACCACGGGAAGTCCGATCTGGGAGATGCCGGCGCATACGCGCATCCAGGTTTCCCGGTATTCCCGATAATTGTCCTCCGGCGTGTCAAATACATCCCGCCATAGAAGATCACTTTCCATTACAATGTACCTGCTTTCCCTCAAAAACAGAAGCTCACAGGCGCTGGTCTTTCCCACGCCGCTGGCCCCTGAAACGATGAACAGGGGCATTTTTTTATTTGGAGTCATGGTTTTTTCTCTCTTTCAACAGATAATGCATTTATGATAACACAGGCTCCGGGGTTTTTATATCTTTTTTATTCTCTTGAATTTTCACAAACCATTATACCTGCTGCCTTTTGATAACTGTACCCCCTGTCGCTTCCATCTTTCACAGGAAACACCTCAAAATATACCACGCCATTTTTCCTCACCATAATGTTTACCGGCACCTTTTCATCCGTAAGGCGCTCTCTGTGTGTCTCTACGAACGGCTTCGCACCCTCCTTCAGCAGTTTTTTCTGCACTTTAGACAGACTGGAAGGTTCTCCCATATCATGCCACAGCTTCAGCGGGTTACAGGTCACCTCATCCACGGTTTTGGTGAGGATGCAGTATTCCCCGGTATTCTCCGGCTTTGTTTCCATGGGAAGCAGGAATTCCAGCTCCAGCGTTTCGCCGCTCCCGTTCATCGTCCGGTTCCAGGCCGCCCCCCGATATCTTCCATCCTCGCACTTTACGATCACCGCGTCCTCGGAACGATGTACGCAGGTCCCCTGCAGTTCCTTGAAAAACCGGAAAGTCCAGAATGTGGGTTTGGGGATTCCGCCATTCGCGACAAGACCGAATCCGCCGTGGAACGGAGTGAATGGCACCCCAAATTCCTCGAAAACATCTCCGAAGGTCCAGTAGGAATAAGATTCATTCACATCACCGAGTCTGGAAAGCTGGTGCGCGATATAAGCTGCATTCTGGTTGGTATCATGCAGCGGGCAGTTTGGGACATAAGACGTGTTGAATTCCGTAATATGAATCTCCAGCCCTCTGTACTGCGCAAAGCTGTCCACGATATCCCTGGTGCTCTGCAAGTTTTCAAACCCCTCCTCCGGTTCCCGCAGCTTCACATATCCATAATGTCCTGCCGTTTCAGGCACCTCGGTCGTATAATGGTGACGGGTCACAAAATCCAGCGGTATCCTCTCTCTGCTGCAAAACTCCAGGAAGCAGCGGATCCATTTTTCATCCTCCACCCCGCAGATGGCCGGGCCGCCGACCCGGAACCGGGAATCCACTTCTTTAACCGCCGCAAAGGTTTCCGCAAAGAGAAGAAAATACTCATCCATATCCGCATCCTTCCAGAAACCGGGCAGATTCGGCTCGTTCCATACCTCAATCGGCCATTCGGTTACCTCATCCGCACCGTAACGCTCTATCAGGTGGCGAAGAGTCGCCTGAACCAGCTCGCGCCAGGCCGCGTAGCTTTTGGGCGGGGTCACGTTCCCCTTCCAGTAAAAAACGGTCTGATCGCCGCTGGCCAGCTTCGCAGGCATAAAACCCAGCTCCAGAAAAGGCCGGATATTCAGCTTCAGATAACCGTCCATCACCAGATCCAGATAGGTAAAACAGTATTCGGCATGCTTTTCTCCGTTTTCATCTTCATATTCATGATAGATTCCCATATCATCTGAAAACAGACCATGTCCCCTGATATGGGAAAAACCGATTTCCTCCTGCACCAGCGCGAGCTGTTCCTGATATTCCTTCTGCAGAGCAAGGCCCATCCGCCCCGTCCCCACACAATAATCCGTTCTGTTATGAAAGGGAACCGCCGCCCCCTGCTCCACGACATATTTTTTTCTGTTCATCTGTCCTCCTCTTCGCTCATCCCTTCACATGATTTTTCATAAAAGTCATCCATTCATCCTCCGGCCGGCTTTCTTCTTTCGCTCCGCCACGGAAGGTCATCACCATGGGCTCCTCTTCCGTGAAAGCATCCCAGACAGGCATCTGTGTTCCGTCCGCGTCTCTGCCGTCAGGATTTCCCTTTTTAATGAATTCCGTCCAATAATTGCACATCAATCTGGCAAGATCATAGTGAATCCCGGTAAAGGGCCTCCAGCACTTGGCCAGCGTTTCAAAGAAAAACCACAGGTCCACAGAATGAAAGGATCCCGGATTATCCCATCCTGGAATATGGGGGCCAAAGGAATATACATACATGGGCTGTTTCGCTCCGGAACGCACAAGGAGCTGATGCATCCTGCGGATACCCAGTTCAACCGAATGAATCTGTGCAGCCCTCTTTGTTTCCTCAAATGTTTTTTCGCTTTTTCCGCCTTTTTCCTGAATGAGCCGCAGGAACTCACCTGCCCGCTCTCCGAATTTCTCCTTCGCTTCCTTTTTCAGTTCTTCCATGTTGGACGCCTGAGGTTTGGTCAGAAATTCATCCTCCGTATATCCTGTCAGAATCGGCACATCCAGGAACCTCCCTAAAGCCATATTGTTCCAGTATGTATCCGTCTGATATACTCCATCCGGAATTGTAACCCAGAATGCGCCGAAGGCATCATTCTTATCACGGATAAATTCCGCAGGAAGCGCTCTCGCTTCCTCCAGCGTCCGTACTCCCAGGTACTCAAAAAATCGTTTTCCCTGTTCCAGTGCCTGTTCTTTTGTAAGCTTCATCCGTTCCTGATATGGATCCAGGAAAATGCCGCTCTCTACAATGGCTTTTTGTATGTACCCACGGTTTCCTTCACAGTTCAGCTGAGTCAGCACGCTGCCTCCGCCTGCAGACTGACCTCCGATCGTGATATTGTCCGGATCGCCGCCAAAAGCCGCGATATTACGTTTTGTCCAGAACAGGCCGTACTGCTGATCCAGATTGCCGAAATTGGCCGGAGCGTCCGGAGCTTCTTCCAGGAGCTCCGGATGGGCCAGAAAGCCGAAAACATTCAGGCGGTAATTGACCGTTACCACCACAATCCCCCTGCGTGCCAGCCGCTCGCCGTCAAACTCCATCTCCGCCGTATTTCCCCATTGAAGCGCGCCGCCAAAATACCATACGAAAACGGGAAGCCTATCCTTTTCACTTTTGGCAGGCGTCCAGACATTCAGGTACAGACAGTCCTCGCTCATGGGAATCGAAGGATCCACGTTCCACTCCCTGGTATAAATATTCTCTTCATCCAGTCCCGGAATGCTCTGAATGGAAATGGGCGCAAATTCCAGACAGTCCCGCACCCCTTCCCAGTCCGCCGCGGGCTGCGGTGCCTTCCAGCGCAGCTCTCCCACCGGCGGGGCAGCAAAGGGGATCCCCTTAAAGGAAATCACCCTTGGATCTGCCGCAGGCAGTCCCCGTACCAGACCGTTTTCCGTTTTTACTATTTTCAGCATATCAGTTCTCCCCCTCTCCGTCTTTATCTTCCGGACATACCACCACCCGCAGGCTCACCTCGCACAGCTTTGGATCCAGATCCCGTTCTGCCGACAGATCAAACCTCGGCCTTCCCTGGATATCAAAATGTACTCTTCGGATTCCCGGACAGCGGATATTATCATCAATGGCTGTTTCCGCATGATAAGCGATCATCAGATTTCCGTCCGGATCAATGAAAAAGGAATTGTGTCCCGGGCCGTATTGCCCTTCCACGCTGTAAAAGGACAGCACCGGCGTCCCGCTTTTTTCCCAGCTGTCCGGAGCAGTCAGATCTGACGATTCTTTCGCGCGCAACATACCAAGAACATAGGTATAGCCGTTGGCTGCACCGCCGGAATAGGTCAGATAAACCATTCCTCCCGTTGTAAAGGCATGCGGCCCTTCGTTATTGATCGTCCCCTCCGTATTCTCCCATCCATACAGGGGTCTGCTCAGAAGCACAGGATCGCTGATCAGCTGCCAGGGCGCGTTTTCGTCAATCTGAGCAATGTAGAGCATGGATCCGGTATCCAGCGGCGTGTTGATTCCATTTCGATAAGACCATACTACATAGGAGCGCGTTCCTGCTTTCAGGTAGGTCATATCCAGCGTAATCCCTTCTCTGCACAGAAAGCTTCCGTCTTTTTTCCGAATTCTCACCGGATCCTCCCAGGCCGCAGGGTCCGTGATGCGCCCTCCCTCCTTCAGCCGCATCAGCCAGCACTGCGGTCCCCATTTCTTTGGGCCAACGGCAAACAGAAGGTACAACCGTCCTCCGATCACATGAAATTCCGGGGCCCAAAAGGTCTGAATCAGCTCTCTTTTTTCATCATAATCCAGTATCACATGCTGCTTCACATGTTCCCCGAACAGCTCTTCCGGCCGCTCCGCCTCACGTACATAGAACCCGATATCATTCCGATTGTCATTGGTCGCGATATAATAATATTTTCCTTTCCACGGGAAGATCACCGGATCTCCCCAGCCGCGGTCCAGTGGGAAAGGATAAGCAGGGCTTTTTACCCGACCCCGGATCAGATACTCCCCTTTTCTGCCAAAATCCACACAGGCGCAGTCCCAGTCCACCGCCTTCTCCGCCGTGGAACCGTCCGTATAGACAGCAAGAGCCTTCACCCGTTTCAGTTCCTCTCCATCAGAAACCCTTACCTGTTCCGGCAGGTGAATCCCGATGTTACAGAGCTTTCCCCAGTAAAGAGCCGCCCGTCCACAGACTGCGGCATCCACCATGAGCCTATCCGTTCCTTTCTGCTCCTCCTCAAGTACGTTTTCCTCCACCAGTCCGCATGCCGTGAAGCGTATGAAATCCTCCGTCAGCCACAGAAGCACCTTTCCCCGGCTTTCTTCGTCCTCGCTGCCGTCCTCTTCCACGCATCTGGCCGTAATGGCAAAGCTGCCGTCCTTTCTTCCGGACAGGCGCGGGTCCTTTACGCATTTGGGGCGGATGGTATTCTGCTCCGTTATCGTTCCTTCCGCGAACAGGATTCCATATCCCGAATTCCAGGGCTCATACGTTTTTCCATCCCTGCTTGCCGCGAAATGCACGCTGCGCGCAAGTCCGTCCGGATATACTCCGGGTACCGCCCGGCGGGTATATACCGCCAGGGATACCTGCTCTCTTTCATATTCTACCATTCCTTCTTTCTCCTTTTCCCTTGTGTTGAGACCAGTCAGACAGATCAGCCGATTCTTAAAAGCAGAACACTGCAGGCCGGCAGATGGAGGCGAAGTCCACGCTCTGTTCTCTGATAATCCGTAAAGCGCTCTTCTTTCACGCGTTCCGGAAGATCAAAGGTGTTGTAGTCCCGCATCCTCCCATGAAGCAGTGTGGCTTCCACCTTTTCACAGGTTTTCTCTTCCAGCACGATTTCCATTTCCTGATCCTGGCTGAGAGACAGATTGTTCAACGTAATGGTTATCACGCCTTCCTCATCCACGGAGACGGACTCCTGCACGTTCGGAACCAGCTCTTCCTCCACGCCGATTTTTTCTACTCCCTCCAGAAAGCTCTCAACCAGCTGAGCGCCCTGATGATGCCTGAACATATGGAATACATACCAGGTTGGCGTTTTTACCATCCTCGGCCCTTCCGTCAGGATCACAGCCTGAAGCACATTGACCATCTGGGCGATACAGGCCATCCGCACTCTGTCGCAGTGCCTGTTGAAGATATTCAGTGTGAGCCCTGCCGTCAATGCATCCCGCATGGTATTCTGCTGATACAGAAAGCCCGGATTGGTTCCTGGCTCCACATCGTGCCAGCAGCCCCACTCATCCACGATCATTCCGATCTTTTTCTCCGGATCGTACCGATCCATGATAGCGCCATGGCGGATGATCAGTTCTTCCATTTTCACCGCACGGGAAAGGGTATCAAACCAGCGCGCTTCATCAAACTTTGTAGCGCTTCCTTTATGCTCCCCTTTTTCAACCCCTACATAATAATGTACGCTCAAACCGTCCATAAAGCCATGCGCCTGAGGCGGCGCAGGACTGCGGAAGCATTCCCGAAGCACTACATCCGTCCATTCATAATCATCCGCATTCGCTCCGCCGCATATCTTGAAAACCGGCGCGTTTTTGTCGTAGCAGCGCACATAGGTCTGGTACCTGCGGTAAAGATGCGCATAGTAATCCGGTGTCATATTCCCGCCGCATCCCCAGTTTTCATTTCCAACGCCGAAGTAGTCCAGTCTCCAGGGCTTTTCCCTTCCGTTCTCCTTACGCAGATCCGCCATGGGAGAGATCCCGTCAAACGTCATGTATTCCACCCATTCGCTCATCTCCTGCACCGTACCGCTTCCCACATTTCCATTCACATATGCCTTGCAGCCGATCTGTTCACACAGTTCAAAGAACTCATGAGTTCCGAAGCTGTTGTCCTCCACCACACCTCCCCAGTGAGTGTTGACCATCTTCTTCCTCTTTTCTTTCGGCCCGATGCCGTCCTTCCAGTGATATTCATCCGCAAAACAACCCCCCGGCCAGCGAAGCACAGGCACACGGATCTCACGCAGCGCTTCCACCACATCCGTACGGATGCCCTTCACATTGGGGATGGTGGAATCCTCCCCGACATACAGCCCCTCATAGATACATCTTCCCAGATGCTCGCTGAAATGTCCATAGATTTCCGGACTGATTCGTCCCATTTTCTTTTTTTCATTAATATAAAGTGTTATCATTGCTTTTCCTCCGTCTTTTGCAGATGCCTTTTTCTCGGATCAAGCTCATATCTATGCCCCGGCCTGAGCTGCGCAAATGGTCCGGGCAGGCTGCGTTCTCCGCGAACCATTCCGTAAAAGTCTTCAGAGACCTCCGCGCGCCCTCTTACTTCAACAATCTGGTCCGTCCGTCGTGCATACAGGTGCCTGCCGTCATGTGAGAGTTGTCCTCCGAAAGCATCTTCCTTCTCCGTCAGGATCATGCTGCAGTTTTTTGTATCCACCGAAATATCAAACCAGCCTTCCTGCCCTTCCCTGTCAAAACCGAAAAATTCCTGCCAGGCGTCCAGATCCAGACAATTCTCCGGAGCAGGATAAAGCACACGCAGATATCCGCCAGGCATCTTTACATAAAGATTTCCCTGCGCATCGTTGTCCTTTGTAGGGAACTTGATAGCCGCTTCTCCGCAGTCATAGAACAGATTATTGGAAATCACGGCTTCCCTTGCAGTTCCGCCTCTTCCGCGGTTTGGAA
>ULPS01063992.1_pt1 | contig 31557 bp, 29 predicted proteins | sample 1953711 | NCBI WGS metagenome assembly ULPS01 (sample SAMEA4835635, study PRJEB28245) | human gut metagenome | biome: gut microbiome; material: fecal sample | place: Denmark | collected 2008 | reverse complement strand
GCGCGGATCCTGCACGGCAAGCCCCGAAACCACCACCAATGCTTCCTTGAGTGCTCCGCGACGAGAGGCTTCGAGCAACATACGGGAAAGCTTCGGGTCAACAGGCAGGCGCGAGAGCATGCGACCGACGTCAGTAAGTTCTCCGTTTTTCTCCAACGCATGAAGTTCCGACAGAATGGCGTAACCGTCGGCAATAGCTTTGGGCGGAGGCGGCTGCACGAAATCGAAGTCACGTACGTCGCCCAACTTCAAAGCCTTCATGCGCAAAATGACGGCTGCCAGATTCGAACGCACGATTTCCGGATCGGTGTAGTCCGGGCGTCTGGCCCAATCGTTTTCGTCGTAGAGACGAATGCAGATGCCGTCGGCCACGCGTCCGCAACGGCCGGCGCGCTGATTGGCCGAAGCCTTGCTTACGGGTTCAACCAACAGCTGCTCGACCTTGTTGCGGTAGCTGTAGCGCTTGATGCGCGCAAGTCCCGTGTCAACCACATACCGAATGCCGGGAACCGTAATCGACGTTTCGGCCACGTTGGTAGCCAACACAATGCGCCGGACGCCACCGCTTTTGAACACTCGTTCTTGCTCCTGCGCCGAAAGCCGCGCATACAGCGGCAATATTTCCACCAGTCCGGGTCGATTACGGGCACGAAGCACTTCGGCGGCTTCACGGATTTCGCGCTCTCCGGGCAAAAACACCAGAATGTCGCCGCGCCCGGCGATCTGCAGCTCATCACAAGCATCGGCCACGGCGTCCATCAGCGTCTTGTCGTCGGCCTCATCGGTATCGTCCACCGGACGCCAGCGAATCTGCACGGGATAGGTGCGCCCCGAGATCGTAAACACCGGTGCCGGTTTGCCGTTGATTTCAAAGTGCTTGGCAAAGCGTTCCGCATCAATCGTTGCCGAGGTGATGATGACCTTGAGATCCTTTCGCTTGGCAAGTACCCTCTTAAGGTAGCCCAAAAGAAAATCAATGTTGATGGATCGCTCGTGCGCTTCGTCGATGATGATCGTGTCGTAGCGCTTTAACAGAGGATCGGTCTGCGTTTCGGCCAGCAAAATGCCGTCGGTCATCAGTTTGATGGCCGCTCCCGGCATCGTCTTGTCGGTAAAGCGAACCTTGTATCCCACGATTTCGCCGACTTCGCTTTCAAGTTCAGCCGCGATGCGTTTGGCAATGGAACTCGCGGCAATGCGACGCGGCTGTGTGTGTCCGATCAAGCCTTTGGTTCCTCGTCCTGCCAAAAGACAGATTTTGGGCAACTGCGTCGTCTTGCCCGAACCGGTCTCGCCGCAAACGACGATGACCGGATTTTCCCGAATGGCTTTGACAAGTTCGTCTCCGTGCTCGCTCACAGGCAGACCGGGAGTAAGCGTCACGGGTTTCGTAATCGGATTGGGCGGCACAAAAGGTGAACGCCGCGTCTGGGCAACGGGCATCAATTCGCGGCGAGAGGATTCGTTCGCAGAATCTGGCTGCACCGTTTTGAGTAGGCGCCTCTCCGATTTCATCCGCATCGGCTGTGCTTTAGATTGATCCTTGACCTGCTGCGCTTTGCTGCTCGCACGTTTCGATTCGTGTTTTCGCTCGATCAATTGTTTTTCCGGCATCTTCACAGCCTGCGGCTCACGACGCACGGCATGTGTGCGCGGCGCCGGCTTGGTTTCCGGCTTGGCAGCCGGCTTCGCGGACTCGGGTTCTTTACGGTTCTGCTCGCACGTACTTTCCTCAAAAGCCTTCTTTACCGACGCGTCCGCGTATCGCAAGGCTGCTGCCGTAAGCTTTTTGCTGCCTGAAGAAGTGGGCACCCAAGCCTTAGTTTGAATCTGTCCTTTTTCAACAAGGCTTTTGAGTGCACCGAATGGATTGTCGTTTTGACTCATGTAGTTTGATTTTGACAGACCGCTTGAGGTCTCGTTTTTGCAATTGTTTTAGTGTGCAGACGAAGTCTACCGAAACGCCGATTCGCCTTGCACCTCATCTTTAGATGCTCTTGTTTTTTTGTTAAACGTAAAACTTCGCTCAGCACTCTAAGTCTTTAAAATTTGGCAACCTAATTTCACCAATATGCTTTTTAGTTTTCACAAAAAGCGTTCGGAAACTGCCATGTCCGAAAAACACGAAACGATAGTCCCAAGCGAACCGGATGCCGGAGAGCGGCTGCAATGGGTTTCCTGGCTGCGAAGTGCAGCTCCTTATGTCCATCTGCATCACGGACGAACTTTTGTCATCAGTTTTGCCGGGGAAGTCGTTGCCGACAGGACGCTCCTCAATCATCTCGTGATGGACGTGAGCCTCATTGCCAGCATGGGAATGCGCGTTGTGCTCGTGCACGGTTCCCGCCCGCAGATTGAAGAGCTCATGAGTCTTCGCAAACTCGAAGGACAGTTTTATAAGGGTGTGCGCATCACCGGTCCTCAGGAACTTGAGTGCGTCAAGGAAGCGTGCGGCGAAACGCGCTTTGATATTGAAGCGGCCTTCTCTCAAGGTCTTCCCAATACTCCGATGCAGCACTCTCGAATCAAGGTGGTTTCGGGGAACTTTGTCACGGCTCGCCCCATGGGCATCATTGACGGTGTGGATTATCTGCACACAGGCGTTGTCCGCAAAGTGGATGCCGAGAGCATTCAGGATCTGCTCTCGCGCGGAAATATCGTTCTTGTAAGTCCGACGGGTTTTTCGCCCACAGGGGAAGCCTTCAATCTCACCACGGAAGACGTTGCTACGGCGATTGCCGTTGCAATACACGCCGACAAACTCATTTTGTCGGTCGGTGTCGACGGTGTGCGCATTCAAGGTGAAAAACAACAGGACCTCACGGCCCAGCAAGCGCAGGCCCTGATTCAGAGCAAACAAGTCGACGATGAAGACGTCTACAACCTCGGCTATGCTCTGCGGGCCATCAAGGGCGGCGTTGACCGCGTTCACATTGTGCCTTACGCCATGGACGGCGGCATTCTCACGGAACTCTTCACTCACGACGGCGTCGGCACCATGATTTCCACGGAAAACATGGAGTCGCTTCGCGAAGCCACCATTGACGATGTGGCAGCCATTGTCAAACTGCTCGAGCCGTTTGAAGCCGAAGGCATTTTGGTAAAGCGCCCTCGCGAAAAAATCGAACGCGAAATCAGTCACTTCACGGTTCTCGAACACGACGGCATCATCTACGGCTCCGCCGCACTGTATCCTTACCCCGAAGCTGAAATCGGAGAGATGGCCGCCGTGGCCGTGCACCCGGACTATCAAGGGGCCGGAGACGGAGATCGATTACTGCGCCGTATCGAACAACGCGCTCGAGAAACCGGCCTCAAGCGCATTTTCGTACTCACCACGCGAACGGCGCATTGGTTCATTAAGCGAGGCTTTGAAGAGGCCACCGTAGAAAATCTTCCGATTGAAAAGCAACGGATGTATAACTGGCACCGCCGTTCTAAGATTTTTATAAAAACGCTTTAACAAAGAAGGAGCAAACGACTATGGCACGTACCGTGCATTGCGCAAAACTCAAAAAGGACCTCCCCGGCCTTGCCTATCCTCCCGTTCCTGGCGAACTCGGCAAGCGCATCTGGGCAAACATCAGCAAAGAAGCGTGGGACGAATGGGTAAAGCTTCAGACGATGATGATCAATGAATACGGTCTGAACTGCGCCGATCCCAATGTAAGAAAGCACCTTCTGAGCCAGTGCGAAAACTATCTTTTCGGCGACGGCGTGGATCCGATTCCCAACCACGTTCCTGTGGAATAAGCAAGACTCCGGCAAAACGAGCGCCAGCCTGCACGGCGGCGCTCTTTTTTGCGTTCCGATTCGGATTGTTTCGATTAACGCGCCTTTTCGATCGTCTTGACGCCTTCGGACGTACCGAGCAGCAAAACGTCTGCACCGCGCGCAGCAAAAAGTCCCACGGTCACGACACCAGGCAAAGCGTTGATGGTTTGTTCCATCGCCTTGGGATTCTCAATCATGAACTGTCGGCAATCGAGAATACGGCAGCCCTTGTCGGTCGTGAAGTCACGTTCCACAGGATCGGCGCCGAGCTTACGAAGCGAACGGGCGACACTTGACACCGCCATCGGAATCACTTCCACAGGCAGCGGGAACTTACCGAGCGTCTTGACGAGCTTGGATTCGTCGGCAATGCACACGAACATCTTGGCAACCGAGGCCACGATCTTTTCACGCGTGAGCGCTCCGCCGCCGCCCTTGATCATTTCGAAGTCATCGTTGATTTCATCGGCACCGTCCACATAAACGCCGATTTCTTCGACTTCGGACAGGTCGATGACCTTGAAACCCAGTTCAAGGAGTTTCTTGGTGGAGCGCTCGGAGCTGGAAACACAGGCGCTCGGGCGAATGTCGCTTTGCGCAAGCGCGTCGATGAAGCAGTCGACCGTCGAGCCGGTGCCGACACCGAGCACGTCGCCGTCCTTGACATAGTTGAGAGCCGCCTTGCCGACCAGGCGCTTGAGTTCGTTCTGATCCATTTGAAATTCTCTTTAGATGCTAAGTGTGTGGATGCCGCCATTTTACCGTCCTCGAGCCTAGGTCTTTTACAATGGGAGCCTGCGGCAGCCGAAAGCAACCGGCACGTCCAATTTGTTGACAGCTTTTCTTCGTCCATGCTCAAGACCAGCAAAATCAAAGTCGACGACAAACTGCTTGAACTCATCAGCGCCGATAGTCTGCGCGTCAATCGCTTCGGCCTGTATGTGACGGTCGCAGCCATCGTCTTCATTCTGATCTTGTGCACGACGAGTCTTTGGTTTATCGACGACGAAAGCCGCAAGCTTGAAGCTTCCGCCCAGACTGCGGTCAACCAGTCGATCGCACGTCAGTTTGAAGAACGCACGCTCGCGCTTGCTCACAGCCTGGATGCACCCGCCAAACGCTTCTATCAAACAGAAAACTGCGAAGTGTTTGCCGTTGTCTTTGCGCTGCATCCGGCTCTCCGGGAAGTGGTCCTCGCACAACCCGACGGTTCCGTTCGTGCCGCCTGCCGAGGTCACCTCTACTCCGAAATGACGCCGCGCGCCGTAGGCACCAGCATTGCCGATCAGCGCGCCACTCAGGACGCCGTTGCCTTCTCAATCATGAGCGAGCATCCGGTCTTCTCCGAACCGTACGTTCGACAGCACCGCATGACGACCTATGTTGACCTGGTGATTCCGATTTCAACCGGAGAAAGCGTCATCGCTTCGCTCTCGCTTACCCGTCTACTGCGGGATCTCGTCGGCGAAGCCAATCTGCACACCGGTTACCGACTGGACATTCTGGTCGACGGCAGCAGTTTCCCGCCGAGCCTCTATGCGCCGATTCCCGAAGGCAGTGTCTCGGTCGAAATGCAGCTCTCGCCTTTGCCCTACAACGTTTCCTTTATCACCACCAATACAGCGCCCAAAACCTTACTGGTGGATTCGACTCCCGCCAAAACCATCATCGTTCTCGCACTCGGACTTCTGTTTACGCTCACGCTGCTCTTACGCTACCAGATCCGTCAGATGCGCTCGGAAACGGAACTTCGCGCCCGCGTGGCCATTCAAAAAACTTTCAATGACTCGATTACGGATGGCTTGCTTGTTGTAGGGCTCACCTCGCGCGTGCTCTTTTCCAACACAGCCTTTGACAAGCTATTCGGCTACAAGGAAGAAAGTCCCGTGGGACTGTCGGTACGCGAAGCCATCGGCATATCGGTGGACGTAGCCGATCCGCAGCGCTTTCACGAGGGCAAAGTCGTTGAACTCGAATATACGGCTCGCCGCCGAGACGGTGCCGAATTCGACTGCCATATTTCGGTGACCCCATTAAAACCCATTCAGGGCAGGACCAAATCCATGGGGTGGCTTGTCGCGGTAAGAGACGTTACCGAACAGCGCCGCGCTCGTCTGGCTTTGGCCACCGAGCACGAACGCACCGTGATGATGATCGAATCCATGAATGCGGCCGTAAGCGTCGTTCATTTGGAAGAAAACAACAACGAACTGCTATACGCAAACGCGCTCTACTGCAAATACTGGGGGCAGAGTGTCGAAGGACACGTGCGCATCCGCGACCTCTTCAATCAGGCGTCCGCCGTCGGTCATACGGCCGAAATTCATGACAAGAAAAACGGTCGTTGGCTGTCGGTGACACGAAGCGTGCTGCCCTGGCCGGGCAAAGGCGCGTCGGAAATGCTCGCCGTCACGGATATCACCGACCGAAAGGAAGTCGAAAACCTGATGCAGGTGCAAGCCAAGGCCGCCGAAAGCGCGTCTCACCTCATCACCATGGGCGAAATGGCAAGTTCTCTCGCGCACGAACTCAACCAGCCTTTGGCTGCGGTGCAGAACTACGCCTCCGCGACACTGACCATGATGCAAAAGGGCCGCACGAGCGAAGACCGCGTTGCCGAGGCGCTTACCAAGATCATCAACCAAACGCAGCGCGCCGCCTACATCATCCGCCGCATCCGAAGCTTTGCCAAAGCCAAAGGGGGTGAAGCCAACATCACGACCGTAACGGTCGACAAAATCGTTGCGGCCACCATGGAACTTGCCTTGATACAGGCCAAGCGCTTCGGCATGAAAATCAAGGTTAGCGTCCTGTGTCCCGGTCACGAACTTGTGTGCGACGCCGTGATGATCGAGCAGGTTTTGCTCAATCTTCTCAAAAACGCGATGGAGGCCAGCCAGGAAACGGATTCCGAGACAGTGGAATTCACGGTGACGGCGACCGACACACAAACCATATTCGAAGTGGCCGATCACGGCTGCGGCATGCCGGTCGAACCCGATAAAGTCTTTACGCCATTCTTCACGACCAAGGTGACCGGCATGGGTATCGGTCTCAACATCTGCCGATCCGTAGTGGAAAGTCATCGCGGAAGAATAGTCATCTCTGAAAACGCGGGCGGCGGTACAATTTTCAGAGTGCTTTTGCCGAATTCCTCCTTCTCCTCTGCCGAGACTGCGCAACAGAGCGGAGATTCAGGTACGGCAACCGATTCCAATTCGCAATAGCATATGACTGCAGCTAATGTTGCAGTCCCCGACATCAGAAACAGAAGTAAAAGAAGCATATGGCCTACTCCCCCTATCAATCCGATGCCGTCAAAACCCTAGGAACCGTTTACGTCGTTGATGACGATGAGGCGGTACGAGACTCCATCCGTTGGTTGTTGGAAGCAAGCGACTATCGCGTCGAACTCTACGACAGCGGCGAGAGCTTCATCGCAAAGTACGATCCGCGCGAAATCGCCGTGCTGCTGCTTGACGTCCGCATGAGCGGCATGAGCGGCCTGGAAGTGCAGGAACACCTCCTGGCACGTCGAGCCGATATTCCGATTATCTTCATCACCGGTCACGGCGACGTTCCGATGGCTGTCAACGCGCTCAAAAAGGGTGCCGTGGATTTCATCGAAAAGCCCTTTGATCCGGCCGCGTTAAAGCAGCTCGTCGAACGCATGCTCAAGGAGGCGCATGATCGCCGTCGTGCTACCGAGCAGAAGAACCTCAACACGGCATTGCTGCGCAAGCTCACCACACGCGAACAGCAAGTGCTTGAGCGCATCACCGCCGGTCGACTCAATAAACAAATCGCCGATGACCTCGGAATCTCGATCAAGACCGTGGAAGCACACCGCGCTTCGATCATGGACAAGACCAATTCCGGCACCGTGGCCGACCTGATGCGCGTGGTGCTCGGTGCACAGACGGAAACCAGACAGGACTACTGATTTCCAGCGTAATCGACAACACAAACAAACGGCGCAGCTCGAAACGGTTGCGCCGTTTTTGCGTCTCTCCGACAAACTCGAAATCCTCCTTCGGATTGCTAAAATGAAGCTCACTTACGAAACGCGCTTCAGAAACTGACTGCGCCTGCAACCCACGGTTTTCGCCGCTTGCAGGCGTTTGTTTATCCATCTGTGAAGCGCTGATTTTTTTCGAGAAACACACGGAAGTCTGCGAGCGCAACACACAATGGCACAGGTCTACTTTTTAGTTCCCGGATTGATCCCCGGACCCGCAGCAAAAGACATAATTTCCGGCGCAACAATCGATCGCCTGCGCAAAACCATAGGCCGCTTGTCGGACGACCCCGTCCTGCAGCCGCTCGGATCCTCCGTCTTTGCCAAAAGCGTGCACCTGTCCTGGATGTGGTCGGTTTTGACACGTCGCGCTCTTCCCTTTACCTCCGCGCCTTATGCCTGGGCCGTCCAAAACGGTCCGATGCTCTCGGGCGACATCTGGTCCCTGACGCTTAGCAACCGACGCAAGGACGGTTCACTTGCCCCGGCAAATCTTTCTCACGACGACATGGAGGCCGCCTGTGCGGCGCTAACGCCTGTGTTGCTTGACATGGGCTTTGTGCTGCAGCGTTGGGATCCGCACCTGTATCTGACCCGCAAGAAAAAGCTCGTGGCTGCCGCCGCTCCTTTTGACTTGGTTCAAACGCAAGACGCCAATCCCGAAACTTGGATTGAAGGAGCGGAAAAAAGCGAATTGATCAAACTGCTTGGTGCCTGTGAAACGGCGCTTGCCGCCGTGGGCAGTCCCGCTCAGACGGTGTGGCTTTGCGGCGGAGGCGGCGCGTTTGACTACGTCTATCCGCCCACCAAGATCCGTTCCGTTCTCACGGACAACGAAGCCGTTAAAGGGTGGGCACTTGCCGCCGGTATCCTGCTGCAGCGCATCGGCAAGGTCACAGGCGCAACTACGTGGCTGGAAGATGCCCCTCAGGGCGAATGCATTGCTCTCATCGAAGACCTGTACGAACCCTGGCTCAAGCAAGATTGGCAAACCTGGGAAGCGCACATTCCCAAAGTCTGCGAACGCATTGATGTGCTGAGCGCCGCCTCCAAAAAGAAGGGATGCGACGCCGCGCTCATCGTTGGTACGGGCGACGGCTTTACCGTATCGTGTCCCAAGCGTCTTTCGTCTGCTCGCTCGCTTTTGGCGCGCCTTACCGGTTCGGACATGAATCCCGCTTCGATCCTCTTTCTGGAGAATGCTTCGTGAATACCCGCTTTTGTTTGCGTCCCTACGACAAAGTCGTCAGCGAGAAGCTTGAACACGCGGGCATTCTTCGCCCGATCGCACGCGCGCTTTCGGCTCGCGGCGTGAAGTCTTCCGACGATCTTCTCGAAGACTGGACCGCACTTTTGCCTCCTGCCACGCTGCAGGGTACGCAGCAAGCCGCCGCGTTTCTGGCTGACGCCATTCAAAGCCACAAGCGCATCACGGTTGTTGCCGACTACGACTGCGACGGCGCCACAGCCTGCGCGATCGCCGTCCGAGGTCTTGCCATGATGGGCTGTCAGGCTCAATTCATCGTGCCCGATCGTTTCAAGCTCGGCTACGGTTTGACGCCCGCCATCGTGGATGCAGCCGCTCAAGCACACCACCCCGACATCATCATCACCGTCGACAACGGCATTGCCAGCGTCGAGGGCGTGGCACGCGCCACTGAGCTTGGCATCGACGTCATCATCACCGATCATCACCTGCCGGGCGATCTCCTGCCCAAAGCCGCCTGTATCGTCAATCCCAATGTCGGCGGATGCGATTTCCCAAGCAAGGCCCTCGCCGGCTGCGGCGTGATGTTTTATGTTCTCATGGCGCTTCGCACCGAACTGAGAAACCGCGGCGTTTTTGACCGTGCCACGCAGCCGCGTCTGGATAAATTGAGCGATCTGGTTGCACTCGGCACCGTCGCCGATGTCGTGCAACTTGATCACAACAACCGCGTCTTGGTCGCGCAAGGCCTCAATCGTGTGCGACGCGGCCTTGCCTGCCCCGGCATCAACGCGCTTTTTGAAGTCACCGGGCGTGATCCGGCCAATGCTACGGCGCGCGACTTCGCCTTCGGTATTGCTCCGCGCATCAACGCCGCCGGGCGACTCACCGAAATGGGCATCGGTATCGAATGTCTCCTCACGGACGACCCTGTCACGGCACAGGAACTGGCGCAAGAGCTCGATTCGCTCAACCGCGAACGCCGCGAGCTGGAGGACACCATGCAGCTTGACGCCAACGCTTTGGTAAGCCACATGGACTGGGAGCACCGCGCTACGGTAACTCTTTTTGAGCCTGACTGGCATCAAGGCGTGGTCGGTTTGGTCGCCAGCCGCGTCAAGGAAAAAATCAATCGGCCCGTCATCGCCTTTGCGCCGGATGATGAAGAAGGTTTGTTAAAAGGCTCGGGCCGTTCGATCGAGGGCATTCACCTGCGCGACGCCCTGGATCATGTGAGCAAGATGCGCCCGGACATCATCGAGCGTTTCGGCGGCCACGCCATGGCAGCGGGCCTCACCATCAAACGCGACAACCTTGACGTCTTCATTGAACTTTTCGAAAAAGCTGTTTCAGAGTCCGTGTGTCCGGAGACGTTTGATCGCGTCATCTACACGGACGGTGCACTCGCTCCCGAGGAAATCACGTTCGGACTCGTCAACGCTCTTTCCGGCCGCATCTGGGGGCAAGGTTTCGAGCGTCCGGTGTTTGCCAACGACTTCACCATCCTTTCGCAACGCGTCTTAAAAGAAACGCACTTAAAGCTTGTGCTTGACATGGCTGGCAACCGCTTTGAAGGCATTTTCTTTCGGCGCAATGAACCCCTTGCCTCACACGTCAAACTCGCTTACCGCCCCGAGATCAACGAGTACCTCGGACGGCGCTCGATTCAACTTGTAATCGAAGCGGTGGAAGGCTAAGTTTTCGTCCTTGCCGGAGCTTCCACTTTCGATGTTCCGGCAAAATACCCAACTACGGCCCCAAACTTGCAATGGGGACAACAAGGACACCGTCGTTACGTTGATAAGCAAAATCTCCCAACGCCGTCAAAACCATCACAAATGACGGCTTTTGCATCTTTGTGGTATCCAGCTTATCTGCCAACGCCTTCAAGGTCCTAACACCGTCTGCAATTCCTTGTTCGCTTCCGAGCTTAATTTCTATGAGGCCATAGGTGCCATTTCGACAATGGATCACTGCATCGCATTCGAGGCCGCTTTTATCTCGGTAGTGATATAGGTTACCGTCCAGAGCCTCCGCGTACACCCGTAAATCACGCACGCAAAGCGTTTCGAACATAAATCCGAACGTTTCCGGCGCCAACAGCAAGTCCTGCGGTCCGATGCCTACCGCGCCTGCGGCGATGGATGGATCGGAAAAATAGCGTGTATCGGAGGTTCGAATGGCTGTTTTGGAACGCAAATTCGGATTCCATGCAGGCAAATCTTCGATGACGAAAATTTTCTTTAGCGCATTCAAATAACCGAGGATCGTTTTGTCTGTTACGCCTCGGCCTTCGCTTCCTTCAATGTCTTTTGCCAATTCAGGCGCTGAAATCTGCGCTCCCTGATGCCTGGCATAGGCTCGTAACAGGCGACGTGTTGTTTCTTCATTACGCTTAACGTTGTCGGCTCGCGATATGTCAGCATGAATAATTGCCTCCACATAATTGAAAGCGTGGTCAAGCGCAAACTCGGGTTCGAGCTGCAAGACAGGCGGCCATCCGCCGCGACAGGCACAAAAAGCCGTTTCTTCCAAAGAACCACTACTTGCGCATCCGATTTCATGCTTTCCGGCAAACAGTGATTTCAGACTGACGGCTCCAGACGACTCACCCGATTCGACCAATGTCATCGGACGCATTTTGAGCCAAGCAAATCGACCTGTGCCACTGTGTTTCAGTAGCGATACATCCACCGGCACAGCCGAGCCCGTCAGCATGAACTGGCCTTTTTCTCCGTTTCGAGCATCCACCTCTCGGCGAACCGCATCCCAGAGATTCGGCGCAAGCTGCCACTCGTCATTGAAGCTCCCACCGTCTTACAACGGGGGATTCACTTTGACCAACAACAGACTCTTTCGGAGGGAGTGGCTTTCGCCCTGGCCGTCCGAACGTCACCTGTTGCACAAAGTGTTCGCGGCAGACCTCTTGCCCGGGCCGTTTCGCTTTCGCTCTGCGGCTTCGTGAGTCTCAGGGATTGCTCCCCTTGATCGCTACGAGGTTGTTGTCGACACAATCCGCTGCCGCTCAACAGCACTTCCGCAGTCGGCCACTTCTCCAGGAGAAGGGCGCGGTTGTGTCCCTTTTCTGTTGCATAACACGCCAGATACGCACTCATCACATCCCGCTGCACGAGAGTTTCCGAGTCGCCCCAGCGGTGCCACCGCTCCTTGAGCGTTTTCTTTCGGTAGGTATCCGTTGCCGGATCGTACTGCGACATTTTCAGTGCATAGGCATTGAGTTCGACCACTTTCGCACCGGCTCTTTCAGCCGAGCGCTTTAAGTGCTCTATAAATGCTCCCATACCTGAACGTGTCGTGGATTTCCCGAAATTGCGCTGATAAGAACGGTAGCTGTTCTTTTCAATCTTGACGGTGCCGCCGATTTGCAAAAGCAAATTGGCAAGCGCTCCGTGATCGCGTTTTCGCGTGGCCGCCAAGCACCGATGGTGTTCGGCAAGCTCCCTTGAAAGCTTGTTGAGCCGATGACTGAACTTCCACTTCAGCGGACCGCGTTTAATACGTCCGTCATCCTCATAGTTGTCGGGATTGTTTGCCCGTCTCGAACGGTCGATTTTGCGCTGAAGTCGGCGAACCACCTTTTCCTGCAAATTGACGTTCGGAGCCACTTTGACAATGTCGACGTAGTTTTCGTGATAGTACGCAATCTGACTCGGCCCCGGATCGATGCCAACGACTTCGCTTTGCGGAGCGTAGATTTTGCGAACCGGTGGCTGTCCTTCCAGACAAATCTGCGCAAACCAGCGCTTCTTGCCGTTGATCGTTCTGCGAACGATGCGGCAGTACTTAACTCGCTTGCTACGCGATTTATCCAGAGAGTCGGCCAACGCTTCTTTCCGATACGGGGTATCGACATCGACGAGCCGCAGAACCTGTTTGCGCCAGACGATTGCCTGACGTTCGGGTTTGTACATGATCTCGTGATTGTCGGTGCCTTCGATAGAGTTCAAGCCGCGGCTCTTGGATTTGAACCGCGGTTTGCCAGCGTCTTTGAAAAGATACCGCTCCAACGCCCGCCAGACCGTGCGACCGATGCACTGCCTTCATGTGCGCCGATGTCGTTTCGCCCGCTCGCCTTGCGGTGGTTGTTGGCAATTGTCCTCAAACCGTTTTCCGTTAGTCTCCGGGTACGCTGCAGTTCAGAAAACCGTTCGGAACGCTCTTTGCCTTTTGGCATATCCCGGGTTTCACGCCACTCCTTGCTCTCACGCATACGTTGAAGCTGCCCGAGTGCTGTCCCGAGTGTCGCGTTGTAGAGCGTGCGACCGAACTCAAACGCTTGGGTGAGAAAACGATTTTGTTGATCGTTGACTCGCAGCGGCAGTTCGATAACAAATGTAGGAGTGGTGGCTTTCATAAGTTTTCGCATTTTAGCGAATGCGAAAATTTATCCCCACTACCTGCTAACTCCACTCTGACGAATGGAGTATACGCAGGCAAATTCAGATCAATACATTATTTCAATTCATAGCGCACCGGAATGCGCAGGCGAACTGCATTTTGCGGCTGTCCCCAATGTGCCTGAGCCGACTCAACGGCCCGTTTGGCCATGTTGTCAAGCATCACCTGCCCCGAACTCGTGTGAATTTCAAGCGCGTCCATCGAACCGTCTTTTCGCACGACAAACTGTACCGTTACCGTCCCCTCCAAGCGCAATTGACGTGCTCGACGCGTGTAGCGCAACTCCGATTCGATGCAGCGCTTGACCTTGGCTAAAAACGGATCGTCTTTTTCACCAAAGACAAGCGTGGCAATGCCGCCCTGCGCAGAAGCCGTAGCAGCGCCTCGATCGGTTTGAATCGGAGCCGGGACCAATGCTTTAGAGCTTTGCTGCACTTGACTCGATTCGGTCTGTTTGTCCGTCTTCGGAACAGTCTTCCGCACTTGCTTTTTGGGCTGCGACTTCGTCAGCGTATGCGGCTTTTTCTCCACCTTTTTTTGCTGCGCTTGTTTCAACGCAGGCTCGGTTTTGGGTTGAGGATTGACGATTTCCTTAGGCTTCGGTTCTGTTCGTACTTCCGGTTCAGGTTCCGGAAGCGATTCGGCAGCCGCTGCTTCCGGTGTCGATACTCCTCCGCCGCTCATCTGCGCAAATGAAAGCGCAACCGTCTGCTCCTGTCCCGCCGCCTTAAACGTTGTCTCCGGTACGGAGTTCCAAGCAAACACAAACGCAGGCAGGTAGATGAAGCACGTCAGGAAAAACGAGCTTGTCAGACGCTTTTTATCCTTATGCTGTCTTGTGTTCTGTCGCGATTCGGAAGTTTTCATGGCGGTATTTCTTAAAAACATCAATCACCGTGATGAAATGCTCGAACTTGGAATCCTTGTCAATGCGAAGAACCACGTTTTCCTGTCGCGGCAAATTCTTGATCGCTTCATCAAGTTCCTGCGCCGTCACGGACTTACCGTCCCAATAGAGAACTCCGGCGTTATCAACCTGCACCAGTCGGGGATTGTCGTTTGCCGTTACCTTTGCCCCTGCCTCTGAAGGGGGCAGTGCGATCTTGATTTCCCCCTTGGCAATGAAAGTCGAAATCGAGAGCACCATCGCAAGCAACACCAACATGATGTCAATGAAAGGAACGATGTTGAGCGGCTCCTTTTTGGGTATCTCGATCATTTGCCGTGCGCTTCCTTCCATTGTGTTGAAAGAACGTTGATCTTGCGCTGCAGCCCGTTGTAGACGATGAGCGTGGGAATAGCCACGGCCAAACCCAGAGCTGTCGCTTTGAGCGCAAGCGACAGACCGGTCATGATTTCGCCCGCGTTGATGTTCCCGGTCGTGCCCATGTCGTAAAACGTGATCATGATGCCGATCACGGTCCCGAGCAGCCCCACATAGGGTGCGTTGGAATAAATAATGTAGAGCGTTGTGAGATGGTCGGTGAGCGCCTTGTCGTACGAGTCCTGCGTGTCGTACTCTTTGGGATCGAGAGTGCGCAGAAAAATCAGGCGCTCGGCCGTAAGCCACACCGTGATGAACCCCATCAAACCGAGGATTCCGAAAACGAAGTAATCGACACTGTCTTTTAGAAATTCCACATCCAGCCTCGTGTGCGGCGGTGCGAACGGTCTTTCGGATACCGCTTCGCAACCGAAAACAGGTTATTGGCCAACTCCGAATGCGTTGGAGCCCTTATTTTACCTATCACATCAATAAATGAGAACTATTCTCATTTTTAATTAAAGCATCTCCTCCGTCGGTTGACAGCTTATGCGGCACACTGCCGGCCTTGTGCTTCGGAAGCCTTGATTTTTCTGAAAAAAGCTTGGAAAGACGGCGCCGCACAAGGTAAAATTGCGAGTTTTCAAATTTCTCTGAGGCGCCTGCCGACGACCGGATGTCTTCCGCACGGTTTCCGGCCGCGGGCTCTATGCGCCCTTACAACGCAGACTTCAAAATGGAAGCCGAACGCATCAATCAAATTAACAATCTGTGCGACGACCTTGCTCACCGTCTTGCTGAGCTTAGGGGGTATCTTTGACGTCGACCGCAAGGAACGACGCTTAGAAGAAGTCAACCGCGAGGTTGAAAACCCGGCGCTCTGGGACGATCCCAAGCGCGCACAGGAAATCAGCAAAGAACAAAAACTTCTTGAAGACCTCGTCGGGAGCTTCAAGCGCTTGAGCGCGGGCATCACGGACGCCAAGGAGCTTTTCAACATGGCCATTGCCGACGAAGATTTCGACGGCGCCGAACTCGTGGCCGAGGAAGTCGAAACCTTCCGCCACGACGTGGAAAAGCTTGAATTCAAGCGCATGTTCAACAAGCCTCAGGACAGCGCAAACTGCTACATCGAAATCCAGGCCGGCGCCGGCGGCACCGAAGCTCAGGACTGGGCAAGCATGCTCGAGCGTATGTACTTGCGCTACGCCGAACGCGCCGGATTCTCCGCGAAGCTCACGGAAGAAACCGAAGGCGACGTCGCAGGCATCAAAGGCTGCACGATCTACGTTCAGGGCGAATGGGCCTACGGCACGCTTCGCACCGAAACGGGCATTCACCGTCTGGTGCGCAAGAGCCCCTTTGACGCCAACGCTCGCCGTCATACGTCGTTTGCCTCTGTGTACATCTACCCGGAAATCGACGACTCGATCGAAATCACGATCAATCCGGCAGATCTTCGCGTGGACGTCTTCCGCGCTTCGGGCGCCGGCGGCCAGCACGTGCAGAAGACCGAATCGGCCGTGCGCATCACGCACATTCCCACGGGTGTCGTGACGGTCTGTCAGGACGACCGCAGCCAGCACAACAACCGTGAACAGGCTATGCGTCAGTTGAAGGCCAAACTCTACGAGCTCGAACTTCGCAAACGTATGGCCGAGCAGGAAAAGCTCGAGGAAAGCAAGAGCGACATCGGCTGGGGTCACCAGATCCGCAGCTACGTGCTCGACCAGAGCCGCGTAAAAGATTTGCGCACCAACGTCGAAACCGGCAACACGGGTGCCGTGCTCGACGGCGACCTTGATCAATTCATTGAGGCAAGCCTCAAGATGGGCATCTGACCCGTCACAACAAGGATTAAAAAATGAGCGAAAACGAAAAGAAGCAGACGCCGGCAGCCGCTGCCGATACCGACGAAAACCACATCATCGCCGAGCGCCGCGCCAAGCTTGCCAAGCTGCGCGAAGAAGGCGTCGCCTACCCCAACGACTTCGTGCGCAAGGACCTCTTCGGTGATCTGCGCGCCGAACACGGAGAAAAGTCGCGCGAAGAGCTCGATGAAGCCGCCATCGAAGTGGCCGTCTCCGGCCGCATGATGCTCAAGCGCGTAATGGGCAAGGCAGCCTTTGCCACCGTGCGCGACTTCACGGGCGAAATGCAGTATTTCGTGACGCCGGCAGACGTCGGCGACGAAGCCTACGCGCTTTTCAAGAGCCTCGACTTGGGCGACATCGTTGCCGCCGAAGGCACGCTTTTCCGCACCAACAAGGGCGAGCTCTCGGTGCGCGTCAAGAAGCTTCGCCTGATGACGAAGTCCATCCGCCCGCTTCCTGACAAGCACAAGGGCCTCACCGACGTCGAAGCCTGCTGCCGTCAGCGCTATACCGACCTCATCATCAATGAAGAAAGCCGCAAGCGCTTTGCTACGCGCTTTAAGGCCGTAAGCGCCGTTCGCCGCTTCATGGAAGAGCACCGCTTCGTCGAAGTCGAAACGCCGATGCTCAACCCGATTCCGGGCGGCGCCAACGCCAAACCCTTCATCACGCATCACAACGCGCTCGACATCGATCAGTACCTGCGCATTGCGCCGGAACTCTATCTCAAGCGTCTTGTGGTGGGCGGCTTTGAACGCGTCTTCGAGCTGAACCGCTGCTTCCGCAACGAAGGCATCGACACACGTCACAACCCCGAATTCACGACGATCGAGTTCTACGCCACCTACTGGACGTACCGCGATCAGATCGAATTCACGGAAAACCTGTTGCGCTACGTTGCCCGCGAAGCCACCGGAAGCGAAGTGATCAACTATCAGGGCACCGAAATTGATCTCTCCAAGCCCTTCGATCAGCTCACCCCCGTTCAGGCGATCCTCAAGTACGCTCCGCAGTACACGGAAGAAAACCTCAAGGATGAAGCTTTCCTGCGTAAGGAACTCGCTCGCCTCGGCGCTCCGCAGCGCGATGACGTCGGAATCGGCGCTCTCGTAATGGCTCTCTTTGAAGAAACCGCCGAAAGCAAGCTCATCCAGCCGACCTTCATCGTCGACTACCCGGTGGAAATCAGCCCGCTTGCGCGCGCTTCCGACACCGATCCCACGATGACGGAACGTTTCGAGCTCTTCATCTTCGGTCGTGAAACCGCCAACGGCTTCTCCGAATTGAACGATCCGGAAGATCAGGCTCGCCGCTTTATGGCTCAGGCCGAAGCCAAGGCCCACGGCGACGACGAAGCCATGTTCTACGATGCCGACTACATCCGCGCTCTGGAATACGGTCTGCCCCCGACGGCCGGCTGCGGCATCGGTATCGACCGCTTCGTGATGTTGCTCACGAACGCTTCCACGATTCGTGAAGTGCTGCTCTTCCCTGCAATGCGTCCGGAAGGCTGCTAAAGAAAAACATCCGGCGACTCTTTTGAAGAATCGCCTTCAGTGACTGCCGACGGCAGACCCGGTTTTGTTGCCGTGGTCTGCCGTTTTCTTTCGAGAAGGATTTTCCCGTGCCCACATCTCAGCAAATTGCCGAACTCAAGGCTAAGCTTCAAAACGTCATTTTTGAAAAAGAACCGGACGACACCGTTGTCGTCTTGACGGCACCGGGCAACCGAATCGGGCTGATGCAACGCTCCGTTGCCGAACGCTTAACGAGCGATGGGCGCTTTGCTGACGATTTCGCGCTACAGGGCGATTCACTTGTCGTTTTTCCAAAAATCAAAACGCCGGATCCCCAAGCATTATCCGAAGCCTTTGCCCGCGTGGCGCGTCCCTTGCACGACGCCGGTTACTTCGTGCAATGGCGCGATGAGCTCCTGAACGTATTCGATCTCGATTCAGGTCATTGCATAGCTTTGGCCGAACGAGGTCTTTTCCGCTTTCTGGGCATGCTCACGACATCTGTCTATGCCGTGGGTACCCGACGCGACGGCCGCGTATTCGTGAGTCTTCGAAGCCGAACGAAGCAAGTGGATCCGGGACTGTGGGATGCTCTTGCAGCCGGCATGATCTCCGCAAACGAATCGCGAGAAACGGCTGTGGAGCGAGAAATTGCCGAAGAAGCAGGATTGACCTGCGGCTACACGATTGACAGCGGTTGGACTTGTCTTAAAGTACGTCGTACCGTACCTGAAGGCTGGATGGCCGAAGACGCTTATATGTGCCGCATAATCGTCGACGACACCGTGACTCCCCGCAACCTTGACGGTGAAGTCGAAGAAATTCAATGCGTCACCAAAGATGACCTCTTTGTCATGATTGAGCGCGGTCTAACGCCCGTTGATACGGGTCTCGTTTTTCTCAATTCGCTCTTGTGAGGATTTTGTCCCGTGAAAATCGCAACTTGGAACGTCAACAGCATTAAGGTGCGCCTCGAGCATCTCATCAAGTGGATGGATCTCGCCCGGATAGACGCCGTTGTTCTGCAGGAAACGAAAACCGTCGATGAGCTTTTTCCGCTTGCGGAACTTCAGGCGGCAGGGTTCGACGCCGTTTTTCTGGGACAGAAAACATACAACGGCGTAGCGCTCGTCACGCGCAAGAGCACGATCAGGTCAGTGTCCGACGTGGTCTACAACATCCCCGGCTATCCTGACGAACAAAAGCGCATGATCGCCGCCGACCTCGAACACGTTTCCGGTACCAAATTGCGTTTTGCGGGCGTCTATGTTCCCAACGGCACCGAACTCGGCAGCAATCGCTATTTGTACAAACTTGACTGGATGAGTGCGCTCACGACCTGGGTGCGCGAGCAGCTCGAATCCAAAACACCTCTGGTGCTTGCGGGCGACTTCAACGTGGCTCCGACCGATGCCGACGTCTGGGACCCCGAAGCCTGGAAAGGAAATCTGTTGGTGTCACCCTCCGAGCGCGAAGCCTTTGAGCGACTCATCAAGGCTGGTTTGGTCGATACCTGGTCGCTGGGTCTGCACGCTCCTGAAACCTACAGTTGGTGGGATTATCGCCAGGCAGGCTTTGAAAAGAATCATGGCCTTCGCATCGACCATGTTCTTGCCTCCCCCGACATTGCCGAACGCATCGGGGAAGTCGTGATTGACACCGTGCCGCGCGCATGGGAAAAACCGAGCGATCATGCGCCGGTGGTTGTCGTCATTGATTAAGCTCCTAGTGCGCGAGTTCTTTGAATGCAGCCTCATTTAGTGCCGAAAAACGATATGTCCCAAGCTTTTCCCTCCCTTCCCCTGGGAACATCAACATTCTCCACACTGCGTGCATCCAACGAGATTTACGTAGATAAAACGGCGCTGATTCATTCGCTCGCAGCAACCGGACGAGGAAAGATTTTTCTCGCACGGCCACGGCGTTTCGGCAAATCCCTGCTCGTTTCAACCTTTGAGTCGCTCTTTGCCAATGGCCTGCGCGATTTCAAAGGACTCTGCATTGAACAAACCTGGCAAGACAGCCTGTATCCGGTGATTCGCCTTGATTTTTCGCAAATCAAGACTTTGTCCGAACAAGAACAGTTTTCCGATGCGCTGAAAAACTATCTGTACGAATCTTTCTCACACCTCGGCTTTGCATATGATCCTTCCAGGACTTCGTTTTTCGCCCAACTCGACTCTTGGTTGCGGCAACAAGGCCCTAACTCCATTGTCCTTTTGATTGACGAATATGATGCCCCGCTAACAGAGCGTCTGGGAGATACGACCGCATTCAACGCGGTCCGAGACATGCTGACGCAGTTTTTTGCCATATTAAAGAGCAACGAAGGCTGTTTGCGCTTTTTCTTCATGACAGGCATCACAAAATTCAGCAATACCAGCATCTTCTCGGCCTTCAACAACCTCGAGGACATCTCGCTCGATCCGCTGTACGGAACCCTGTTGGGTTATACGGAAGAAGAGATCGTCGACAATTTCGGGATCTATTTGGATTCGTCTGCTCAAGCGTTATCTCTGAGCGGCGATGAACTCCTCTCGCAACTGAGAATCCACTACAACGGTTTTTGCTTTGACGAACAAGCCTCGACAAGCGTCTACTGTCCCTGGTCGGTTCTCAACTTTCTGAAGCGCCCGACCCGAGGCTTTAAAAACTATTGGTACGAGAGCGGCGGCAAACCCTCCGTTCTCATGAGCTATTTGAATTTGCACTCCCTAACCGATCCGGTGCAATACAACCGGCCCATTGACCTTAGCTTAGACGATCTGTCTGCTGCGCGAACTTACGCAGACATCTCTGAAGTTTCCCTTCTGACCCAGACCGGCTACTTGACCATCAAGAACAAAATCTCTGCTCGTTATGTTCAGGTGGGATTCCCCAATCAGGAAGTGTCGCTTTCGATGGGACGTCTGTACGCCGATGTCCTATTGGGTAATTCGGACAAGTCTCAGATCGGTATTACGCGGTTGGCTCAAACACTCGCTGTCGGCAACCTGGATGAAATCGTCTCTATCGTCAATCAGGCGTTTAACGCCATGGATTACCACCGATTTTTAGTACGCGACGAAGCATCCTGTCGTAGTTATCTGCAAATCTTGTTAATCGGGGCCGACCTAGAGCCAGTCGTTGAAATGCACTCCGCCTTAGGCCGTAGCGACATCGAAGTTGATGCTCAAGATCGACACTGGGTTTTCGAAATCAAATTTGCAAAAACACAATCCGAAATTCCAACTCTTCTCGACGAAGGCATCACCCAAATCCGAGACCGCCGTTATGGAAAATCGACACATGCTCCCGTACTCAAACGCGCTGTTCTGGTCTTCGACCAATCCTCAAGACAATTTGCCGCATGGCAAGAAACTCCATAGCTTAGGAGCTCCCCTGATTGCCTTCTGTCTCGGTACAGTCGTCATCAGCGGCTGCAGCACTGTCGCAACCGAAACCGCACCGACGAGCAAGGCGTCTCAAGCGGCCATTGTGGCTTTAGAAAAGAAGTACGATGCCGCCATCGGCGTGTCGCTTCGTGACGCAGAGGGCAAGGTGCTTTTGGAGTGGCGCAGTCGTGAGCGTTTCCCTCTCACCAGCACCGTCAAGGCTCTGGAATGTGCGCGCGTCTATGAACTAGGACTCGAAAACCACTACGCTCCGATCAAAACCACGCCCATCGTGCCGCATTCTCCCGTCTACGGAAAAGTAGATCCCGACACGCAGGTGACTTTGAAGGAAGCCTGCCGCGCCGCTCTGTCTCAGAGCGACAACCGTGCCGCCAACTTCATCTTTGTGAATACCGGCGGACCGAAGGCATTGACCGAGTGGCTGCGGCAAAAGGGCGACAACACCACCCGCAGCGATCGTCTGGAGCCGGATCTGAATCTGTCCGGCAAAAATGAATACCGCGACACAACGACACCGAGCAACGCATCGCTCAATTGGCAGCGTTTCGATACTCAGCTGCCCGAATCGGCTCCCCGCCAATGGCTGGGGGATCTTGCCGCCAATCAGATGGCCGGCAATCTGTTCCGTTCGCGCCTCCCGGAAAACTGGACGCTTTACGACCGTTCCGGAGCAGGATCCGATGAATTCTGTGCAACCCGCGCCAATCACGCGATTTTGGTCACGGATAAAGGAGTTCGCTACTACGCCGCCGTTCACTTGAAGGCACCGGCCGGAACAACCATGGAAAAGCGAGACACCATCCTGCAGCAGGCCATTGAGGTCGTCTACGCCCACTTGCAGAGCCGATAAGAATTGAGCGGCATCTCTGCCGCTCCCTATTGATCTCAACGCTCGTCAAGCCAAGCCTGGAGAATCGCCTCCAGAATCGGTTCATTGCTCTTTTCCGGATCGTCGTCGAAGTCGGGAAGAGCCAGCACGCGCTCGCGCAATTCGCTCAAGCGCAGCGTGACGGGATCCAGATCGGGCTCGTTGTCGTAGAGCTCTTCGGCGATGCGCTGCGCATCCTTCCACTTGAGCGTCATGACCTAGTCCTCATGAACAAGATTGCGGTTGTTCTTCGGAATTTCGATCGTGATGTCTTCCGTACCCATCACCGTCTGGCAGGATAAACGAGACAGCGGCGTGCTGCCGAAGGCGTTGTCGAGCTGATCGTATTCGTCATCGTCGGGCTCGTTCAAAGAATTGAAGCCTTCCTTGACGATCACGTGGCACGTGGCGCAGGCGCAGTTGTATTCGCAGGCATGCGGAATCTTGATGCCGGCGGCGTTCAAAGCCTGGGCAAGCTTGGCGCCGGTCTTGACTTCGATGCGGGCGCCTTCGGGACAAAACGTTTCGTTGGGCAAAATAGTGACAATCGGCATTTTCTTATTTCCGAGTTTGCGTTACTGGCCGAGCACGTCGTCAACCGACTTGCCTTCGAGAGCGAGTCGAATCGAGCGGTCCATGCGTCGGGCGGCAAATTCTTCCGTGGACTTGGCAACGGCATCAATAGCCTGTTTGATCGCTTCGGTATCCGTTCCTTCACGCACCGTGTTGAGGTGACTCAAGGCATCGTCGACGACCTTGCGTTCTTCCTGAGACAGAAGATCGGCGTCGGCCGCCAAGGCCGAGTTGGTGGATTCGATGATGCGCAGCGCTTCGACTTTCTGTTCGCGCAGTTCGCGCTCGTGCATGTCCTCTTCGGCCGCACGATTGCCTTCCTGCAGCATACGGATCACATCCTCATCGGACAGACCGTAGCTCGGCTTGACCATAATCGAGCTTTCCACGCCCGTTGTCATTTCGCGGGCGGAAACGGAAAGAAGTCCGTCGGCATCGATCTGAAACGTCACACGAATGCGTGCGGCACCGGCGGCCATCGGCGGGATACCGCGCAGCTCGAACTTAGCCAAAGAGCGGCACTTGTCCACCACTTCGCGTTCGCCCTGGACCACATGAATGGCCATTGCGGTCTGACCGTCCTTGAAGGTCGTAAAGTCCTGCGCCATCGCCGTCGGAATGGCGGTATTGCGCGGAATCACCTTTTCAACCAGGCCGCCCATGGTTTCCAACCCCAGCGAAAGCGGCGTGACGTCAAGAAGCAGCCAGTCGTCACCCTCGGACGTGTTGCCCGCAAGCTTGTTGGCCTGCATCGAAGCTCCGATCGCCACGACCTTGTCGGGATCAATGTCACAGAACGGTTCGCGGCCGAAGTAATCGCGAACGGCCTCGCGCACGCACGGCATGCGGGTCGAACCGCCCACGAGCACCACGCCCTTGACGTCGTCGGTGGAAAGCTGAGCGTCAGAAAGCACGTTTTTGACGGCGTCAATCGTCTTTTGCACCAGATGTGCCGTCATGGCGTCGAATTCGGCGCGCGTAAGCACTTCATCAAGCTTGCGGCCATCGGAAAGTTCCACCGTCACGCGAGTTTCCTGCACATCGGTGAGCGCTTCGCGAGCGGCCTTGACGGCAATCGTCAGGCGCTTCTTGTCCGAGGCCGTGAGAATGTCGGCATGCAGTCCCGCCCCCAGCTTCTCAATGGCCCAGCAAACCAGACGATGGTCGAAATCGTCGCCACCAAGCGCCGAATTGCCACCCGTAGCAAGCACTTCAAAGACACCCTTGGTAAGGTTCAAAAGCGAAACGTCAAACGTGCCGCCACCGAGATCGTAGACCAGATATTTGCCTTCGGCTCCGTTGTCCAGACCATATGCCAGTGCCGCAGCCGTAGGTTCGTTGAGAAGACGGAGTACGTTGAGGCCTGCCAGCTTTGCGGCGTCCTTCGTCGCCTGGCGCTGTGCGTCATCAAAATAGGCAGGGACCGTGATCACGGCGCCGACGAGCTCCGCACCGACGCGATGTTCGGCTCGTTCGCGCAGGACCTTCAGAATTTCCGCGGAGACCTCCACCGGGCTCTTGACGCCCTGGCGAGTCTGAATGCGCACCATGCCGGGCGCGTCTTCGAAGTGATACGGAACGATCACATTGCCCGTCACATCCTTCATGCCGCGCCCCATCAGACGCTTGACAGAGCTGATGGTGTTCAGGGGATCTGACACCAAATGCGGCACAGCGTCCCAGCCGACGGCGACGCCCTCTTCGGGCAAATAGCGCACAACGGAAGGCAAGAGAAAGTGCCCTTCTTCATCGGGCAATACTTCAGGTGTTCCGTTTAAAACAAGCGCGACCAGAGAATTGGTGGTGCCCAGATCAATGCCGGCGGCAAAGCGCTCTTCGTGAGGCGCAGCCGACATGCCCGGTTCGGCAATCTGCAGAAGTCCCAGCATTTTGTTGTTCTTTTTAGAGCGCGGCAGCGGTGCTTCCCGCGCGGTGAATTTCTTTGAGAAGCTTTTCGATAAACATCAGACGGCGCACTTGACTGCGGGCGCCGTCGAAGTCGTGCTCGACGTCAATCGATCGCGTCAGCTGAGCGATGAGTTCGTCTCGGGAAGCTTGAACTTCCGTCGTCAAACGCTCGATCTTGTCCGTGTCGCCGTCGGCATCCTCGAGCGCCTCGCGCCACATCATCTGCTGCATCAAAAAATCGCCCGGCATGCGCGTGTCGGTTTCTCGGCCGACATCCACACCTGCGTTTTGCAGCAGAAGCGTTGCTCGAGACACCGGATCGATGAGTGCGTCGCGCGCTTCATTGATGCGACCAGCCCACTGCTCGGCCACACGCCGTTCGGCGGCAGGGCGAGAGGCAAACTTATCCGGATGCACCAGAGCGATTGCCCGGCGCCAGGCTTCCTCCACCTTGTCTCCAGAAAGCGCAAAGACAGCAGGCAGCGACAAAAGCGTAAACGCGTTTTGAGCCATTGCGACGCCTTAGACGTGGAAAGACTTGCCGCATCCGCAGCGTTCTTTTTCCTGCGGATTGTTGTACTTGAAGCCTTCCTGCAGACCTTCCTTGACGTAGTCAAGTTCGGTACCGTCAATGTAGGGAAGGCTCTTGGCATCTACCACGACCTTTACGCCGTGACTTTCCCAAACCTGATCGTCTTCGTTGACGACATCGGCAAACTCAAGCTTGTAGGCCATACCCGAGCAACCGCTCGTCTTGACACCAAGGCGCAAACCGATGCCCTTGCCGCGCTTGGTCAAAAAAGCGGAAACGTGGCGGGCAGCCGCCTCGGTAAGAGTGACTGACATTGTGTTTTGTCCTCGTATAAAGCGTTGTGTTCGATTTACTTGGCGTGCTTGGCCTTGTAGTCGTCGATGGCGGCCTTGACGGCATCTTCGGCCAAAATCGAGCAATGAATCTTCACCGGCGGCAGGGCGAGCTCTTCGGCAATTTCCGCATTGGAAATCTTGGCAGCTTCTTCAAGCGTCTTGCCCTTGACCCATTCGGACACGAGCGAGCTCGAAGCGATCGCCGAGCCGCAGCCGTAGGTCTTGAACTTCGCGTCCTCAATGACACCTTCGTCGTTGACCTTGATCTGAAGACGCATCACGTCGCCGCAGGCGGGAGCCCCCACCATGCCGGTGCCGACCGATTCGTCGTTCTTGTCGAGCGTGCCGACGTTGCGCGGATTTTCGTAGTGATCCATCAATTTTTCGCTGTAGGGCATTTTTTTGTCCTCAATGCAAACTTTTCAAAATTCGAGACAAATCAGTGAGCCGACCACTTCACTTCGGCGAGATCGATGCCTTCCTTGTGCATTTCCCAAAGTGGCGACAGTTCGCGCAGCTTGGCGACCTTTTCGGTGAGAAGCTTCACGGTGAAATCAATATCCTCTTCGGTCGTAAAGCGGCCAAGCGTGAAGCGAATCGAGCTGTGCGCGAGTTCGTCGTTGCGGCCGATGGCGCGCAACACGTAGCTCGGCTCAAGCGAAGCCGACGTGCAAGCCGATCCGGAGCTCACGGCGATGTCCTTGAGCGCCATCATGAGGCTTTCGCCTTCAATGTAGGCAAAAGAAATATTGAGATTCGTCGGAACACGGTGCTTGAGATCACCGTTGACGTACACATCAGGGATATTCTTCAAAATGCCGTCAAGCAGACGCTTGGAGAGCTTTTCGGCGTGCTCGCGATCCTTGTCGGCTTCAAGAAGCGCCAGTCGGTAGGCTTCCCCCATGCCGACGATCTGGTGTGTTGCAAGCGTGCCGGAGCGCATGCCGCGTTCGTGACCGCCGCCGTGAATCTGGGGCTCAATGCGCACGCGCGGCTTGCGGCGAACGTAGAGAGCGCCGATGCCCTTGGGGCCGTATACCTTGTGCGACGACAGGCTCATTAAATCGATCTTGAGCTTTTGCGTGTCGATGATGAGCTTGCCCGGCGCCTGCGTTGCGTCGCAGTGAAAGAGCACGCCGCGTTCGCGGCAAATATTGCCGATGGCTTCGATGTCCTGCACAACGCCGATTTCGTTATTGACGGCCATCACGGACACGAGCGTCGTATCCGGGCGGATGGCTGCCTTGAGGTCTTCGAGGTCGATGAGGCCATTTTCCTGTACATCGAGGTAGGTGACTTCATACCCTTCGGTTTCAAGATGGCGCATGCTGTCCAAAACAGCCTTGTGTTCCGTCTTGACCGTGATGAGGTGCTTGCCCTTGTCGCGATAGAAATGCGCCGCGCCCTTAATGGCGAGGTTGTCGGATTCGGTTGCGCCCGACGTGAACACGATTTCGCGGGGATCGGCGTTGATGTAGGCCGCGATGTGGCCGCGGGCTTCCTCCACCGCCTTTTCGGCTTCCCAACCATAAGCGTGCGAGCGGCTTGCGGGATTACCAAACTTTTCGCACAGGTAGGGGATCATCTTTTCGGCCACGCGGGGATCGACAGGCGTGGTGGCCGAGTAGTCAAGATAAACAACGTGATGCTGCATTTTTGCGTCTCTTTACTGTTGTTGGCGCCCGCTCTCGACTCAAACAGCCCGAGAGCGCGCGCATTTTTAATTTGTTTCGTGCGGCAGTCCTTTTGTTCAGCTCTTCGGTTCGGTGATGTGCACGATGATCGGCTGTTCGCGCACTTCGCCGTGATGATCGTGCTCCTTCAAACTTTTCTCCTTGATGGACTGCAGCGACTGGGCATTGAGAAATTCGGCCATCTTGGCGTTCAGGTCCGCCCACAGTCCGTGAGCCAAACACTGTGCACCGCCGCGGCATGCCGCACCGCCCTGGCACTGGGACATATCCATGATGCCCTCGACGGCTTCGACAATTTCGCCGGCGCTGATTTCTGAGGCGTCGCGCCCGAGACGGTAACCGCCGCCGGGACCGCGCACGCTTTTGACAAGCTCGGCACGACGTAGCTTCCCAAAGATCTGCTCCAAATAAGGAAGCGAAATCTTCTGCCGCTTGGCGATGTCAGCCAACCGCACCGGGCCGTTTTCGCTGTGCAGCGAAAGGTCAATCATGCTGGTGACCGCAAAGCGGCCTCGCGTGGTGAGTTTCACAGTCTTGCCTTCCGACGAAGTGGATCGCCCAACCGGCCCCAAAGGCCGATCTCCAGCGCTCTTCTCTAATAACCTAGTTTGCGAGTCAAGAATATTAATGAAAAATACCCAACAATAAAACATGGGTATTGGTCCAGTCGTCCGCTTGTATCTACACCATTGATCCGATCAATCGCAATACTCGACGCAACTGGCTTCATTTCAGATTTTTTTAAACTATACTTAATAAAAATCTAGATTTTTGTAAAGTACAACTAGCAATTATCTGAAATGGCATACATCGCACGTTCACTCACCGCTCTTCTTGAACGCACGCCAGCCGATAAAGCCATTGTGGTCTTCGGTGCTCGACAGGCAGGCAAAACAACGCTGCTGGAGCACCTTTTCCAAGACCGGAAAGTGAAATGGCTCTCGGGCGACGAGCCTCAGGATCGAGAATTACTCACGTCGTTGTCTTCCAAAGCGGACATCTCGATTTTGCTTTCCGGTCTTGACGTTCTGGTGATTGACGAAGCCCAGCGCATCCAGGGCATCGGCATGCTTCTCAAACGTTTGGAGGACAGCAAACCTTCGTGCCGCATTTTTGCCACTGGTTCCAGTTCTTTGGAATTGGCCGGCGGTGTCATGGAGTCAGCCGCGGGACGTTTGTGGCCGATGACTCTTTTTCCATTGTCCGTATCAGAACTGGCCGATCACAATAGTTGGCTTGACGTCATGGAGTCCTTGCCCATTCGATTGACAGTAGGCAGCTACCCGGAAATCGTGACTCACCCGCAAAGATCCAAGGCAACTTTAAGGTACCTCTTCGAGAGCATCGTTTTCAAAGACTTGTTTGCCATCGCCGGCATCCGCCGTTCAGAGCAGTTTCTGCATCTCGTTAGGCTTTTGGCGGCTAACATCGGCAATCTCTGCTCTTTCAGCAGTTTGGGACAACAGTGCGGATTAAGTAGTCCCACCGTCGAGCGATGTGTAAGCCTTCTCGAGCAAAGCTTCATTGTGAAGACACTGCCGTGTTACTCCTCAAACTTCGCAACGGAACTAAAAAAATCCAAGAAGATTTACTTTTACGATCTGGGCATCCGAAACGCCGCACTCGACAGTTTCACGCCATTCTCATCTCGTAGTGATTTGGATCGCGGAGCTCTCTGGGAAAATTTTGTCATCATCGAGCGGCTCAAATGGCATCGTTATCGACAAGACGAAACACAACTCTACTTTTGGCGCGACCGCAACAAAAGCGAAGTGGATCTTTTGGAAGTCGACGAAGACGGTTCGCTTCACGCCTTTGAATGCCAATTGACGAATGCGCAAGCAAAAGCGCCGAAAAGTTTTGCGAGCAAATATCCCGATGCGTCGTTCGAAGTCATCACGATGCAAACGCTCCATCGTTTTTTCCAGTCTGCTGCCTCGGATTTGCCATAGTTGGGCAAGTTCCATAATGCACACCTTTCAAAGCATTTTTACTCGATAGGTGCGGTTGGACGAGTGCTTCGGTACAATGCGCAGAAATACGCGGCCGACGAGTGTTGAGACGCGCGTTTTTTGCGCCCCTGCGTTCCCCCGTTAAAAGGATAAAAACACAATGGAATTTGATCTTTCCCTTATCACCAATTCTCTGCCTTTGTTGCTGCAGGGCGCCCTGGTGACTCTAGAGATCACGGCGATGGCCGTCGGTCTGGGTTTGGTGTTCGGCCTTTTAGCGGCTCTGGCTCAGTTGTCCAAGTTCACACCGTTGCGTCTGCTCGCCAAGATCTACGTCGACTTCATTCGCGGCACGCCGCTGCTGGTGCAGATCTTCATCATCTACTTTGCGCTTCCCGCGATCATCGGTCAGCGTATCGACCCGTTCGTTGCCGCTGTGGCCGCCTGCTCAATCAATTCAGGCGCCTACGTGGCGGAAATTTTCCGCGCCGGCATCCAGTCGATCGAAATCGGTCAGATGCGCGCCGGCCTGTCTCTGGGGATGACCTGGGGTCAGACGATGCGCTACATCATCCTGCCGCAGGCCTTCAAGCGCATTATTCCGCCTCTCGGCAACGAATTCATCGCGATGTTGAAGGACTCTTCCCTTGTGTCCGTGATCGGCTTCGAAGAACTCACCCGTACCGGTCAACTCATCATTGCCGAAACTTACGGTTCGCTCGAAATCTGGACGTCTGTGGCCATCATCTACCTCGTGATGACGCTTACCATCACGCGCTTGGTTTCCCGTCTGGAAAAGAAGTTCAAGGCAAGCGACGCCCGTTAGTCGGAACGCAGCTCCCAGGCCTTCGAAAAATGCCTCCCACGCGGAGGCATTTTTCTTTTCCGCACAACTAAAGACGAGGCACAGCCGCCAGAAGCGTTTGGGTATAGGCGTGCTGCGGATGAGTGAGAACTTCTGCAGCTGTTCCGCTTTCAACGATGCGCCCGTGTTGCATCACCGCCACCTCGTGCGCCATAAATTCGACCACTGCAAAGTTGTGTGTAATGAACAAATACGACACGCCCTGCTCGGCCTGAATTTCCCGAAGCAAATTAAGAATCTGAGCCTGCACCGAAACATCCAGCGCGGAGGTCGGCTCGTCACAAACCACGATTTGCGGTTCAACGGCCAGCGCTCTGGCAATGGCAATGCGCTGACGTTGTCCGCCGGAAAATTCATGCGCCAGGCGATCGGCTGCCGCAGACGGCAGTCCCACACTGTCGAGAAGCTCGCTCACTTTCCTACGTGCATCTGCCTTGGAGGGTCCCGGACACAACGCCATGATTCCTTCGCTCACCAATTCCCCCACGCTCATGCGCGGATCAAGCGACGCAAACGGATCCTGAAACACGATCTGCGCGCAGCTTCTCAAATGCCGTTTAAAGCGTCCGCGTGCGTCAAAGGCCTCCTCTCCGGCTATCTCCACGCTGCCGCTCACCGCTGCATTTTCCAAAAGTCCCAAGGCGGCCTTGCCCAGCGTCGTTTTGCCGGACCCGGACTCTCCAACCAAAGCCAAGGTCTTTCCTCGGGCCAAAGACAGCGTTGCGTGACTGACCGCCTCAAAGGCTTTCTGTCGAGAAAAGAGACCGCCGCGGCTGCCGTACGTCACCGATACGTCCGTGAGCTTCAGTACCGTTTCTTCGGAACGCATCGTCTTTTGCAAGTGCGTTGTACTGCTTGTTACCGGCGAATCAGGATAGAAGCATCGAACCAAACGACCGGGAACCGTCGGCCGCATTGCCGGACACTTCTGCAAGCACGCCTCTTTGGCAGCCGGACAGCGCGGTGCAAAACGGCAGCCTGAGGGCATCGCCGAGAGTTCCGGAACACTTCCCGCGATTCCGGTAAGGGTCTGCGCACTTTTGTCGGCACTCGGCACCGCACTCAAAAGAAGACGGGCATACGGATGACTCGGGTTTTCAAAAAAATCGGAAACTTTGCTTTGTTCCACGATCTCCCCGGCGTACATCAGCGCCACCCGATCGGCATACTGACGCACCAGCGCCAGATCGTGTGTGATCAGCAACAGGGCTATACCGTGCTCTTTCTGCAGTTCCTTGAGCAAATCCAAAATCTGCGCCTGACGCGTTACGTCAAGCGCCGTCGTGGGTTCGTCAGCCACCACGACATCGGGACGACAAGCCAGTGCCATGGCGATCATGACACGTTGCTTCTGGCCCCCCG
>ULPS01059137.1_pt1 | contig 32671 bp, 27 predicted proteins | sample 1953711 | NCBI WGS metagenome assembly ULPS01 (sample SAMEA4835635, study PRJEB28245) | human gut metagenome | biome: gut microbiome; material: fecal sample | place: Denmark | collected 2008 | reverse complement strand
AAGAAGGAAGAGAAGCCTGCAGTAGAAGAAAACAAACACATCGCCATTGAAGGGTAATGATAAGGACGGCGCGAGGGCGCCGTCCTTTTTTTGGGTTCTCATGAGAGAAACCATGATAAAAAGCACTGTTTTGTGCGGCTGTGGCGCCATCTCTGCTGTTCGAATCTGTGTGCGGATTTCTGCTCAGGAAAGGGCGGACGGTCTGCCTGATCTGTTCTGCCAAAATCCGTACATGGCAAAGGCATTGATATCACGCAGGAGCCGGTTGTGATCCGGCAGGAGAACTGTCTGCACAGCGGAAACTGTTTTGAAATCTGTCCGGCAGGGGCAATCGAACGGCGGTTGTAGTAGAAATAAACTGTTCATTTTTAGTTCATAATTTATACACAAACAGGACATAATTTACAAACAAAACGCAAATATATCTGTTTTACAATGAAGGCCGAAATGAGAAGCTCCCACAAAAAAGCAGTCAGGAAAGGGAACGGCCAGTCATGAAGCCCGAAAAAAAATCCGGAAAAAGCAGAAAAATTTCCATCCCGGCCATCCCGCCCATGCGGCTGTGGCGCCGGATCGTTCTGTATCTGCTGACGGCAGTCTGTGTGGCGCTGTCGCTGATAGAGGTGACGTTCCAGTGTTTTCCGTATGCGGCGGGCATGTTGTTTTATGTGCTCGCAGCGATTACACTTATGGTAAGCTGTTATTATTTCATCATTAATATCAGGCGGGATATCCGGGAGATCATAAAGCCGGCGATTGCGGCAAACCGATACACGAATATGGTGGCGGAGGACTACAGGCTGAGAACCATCCTGTTCGCTGTGCCCGGGATGATGAGCAACATCATTTTTGCGGTTTTCAATGGCGTGGTGGCAGTGATCAGCCACTCCGCCTGGCTGGGAACCCTGGCAGCCTACTATATTCTGCTCAGCCTGATGCGCTCCGGCGTGGTCATGCAGGAGAGACGGCTTTCCCGGATCCGGAATGAGAAGGAGCGCATGAAGAAGGAACTTCGGGTCTACCGGAGAAACAGCGTGATGTTTCTCTTCCTGGCGGTGGTGCTGGCGGGAGCGGTTATTCTTCTGGTGCATTTTCAGGGTGGAAAAAGCTATCCGGGCTATACCATTTATGCGGTGGCCGCCTATACATTTTATAAGATTATCCTGTCCACCATTCAGGTTTTAAAGGTGGGAAAAAGAAAGTCGCCTCTGCTCACCATAACCAGGAGAATCGGTTATATTGACGCCTGCGTTTCCATCCTGATGCTGCAGACGGCCATGTTCGCTTCATTTGCCGGCGGACAGGAGGATTTTATGCTGCTGATGAATGCGGCTACGGGAGCCGTAGTCTGTGTGATGGTGCTGGGGCTGGGCATCCAGGGAATCTGTTATTGCAGAAAACAGACAGGAGGAAAAGAAAATGGTTCGTATCCTTGTGGTTGAGGATGATGTGAAGCTGAATCAGATCGTGTGTACCTATCTGAATGACAGCGGTTTTCAGGCGAAGGGCTGTTTGTCGGCAAACGAGGCATACGATGAAATGTACAACAATCTGTATGACCTGATCATTTCGGATATCATGATGCCTGAAATCGACGGGTTTGAGTTCGCGCGTTCGGTCAGGCAGGTGAATAAAACCATCCCGATTCTGTTCATGTCTGCGAAGGATGATCTGCCCTCCAAGCAGAAAGGATTTCAGCTGGGAATCGACGATTATATGGTAAAGCCCATAGAGCTGGGAGAGCTTCTGCTGCGTGTCCGTGCGTTGCTGCGCAGGGCGAACATTGAAATGGAACGGAAAATTACCGTAGGGAATCTGGTGCTGGATGCGGATGCGATGAGCGCGGAGGTGGATGGAGAGGAAATCAGTCTCACAACGAGAGAGTTCAACATCATCTATAAGCTTCTTTCCTATCCGAAGAAAACCTTTTCCAGGGCACAGCTCATGGATGAGTTCTGGGGAGTGGACAGTGAAACCAGCCTGCGGGCGGTGGATGTATATGTGACCAGGCTGCGGGATAAGCTGTCGGCCTGCGACGGCTTTAAGATCGTGACGGTGAGAGGCCTGGGATATAAGGCGGTACTGGTTTAAGGAGAATATGATGAAAAAGGAAAAATATCCCCGCGGGGTTCGGGAAAGCCTTTTCCCGGCCTCCCTTTTTGCAATCTATTTCGGAGTGCTTCTTCTGATGTCCGGCATTCATTCCGGCCTGATCGTATTTATAAATACGGCTGCTCTGAACGGGCTGATTCAGACTCTCGTTCCCATAGCCTATTGGTGCCTGGTGGCCGTTGGTCTTACTTTGTTTACGAGAAATGAAATCAAAAAGACCTATGAAGGGCCACTGCACAAGATGGCGGAAGCTACCAGCCGGGTGGCGGGCGGTGATTTTTCCGTCTATGTACCCACCATTCACACGCAGGACAGGTGGGATTATCTGGATGTGATGATTGTGGACTTCAACAAGATGGTGGAGGAGCTTGGAAGCATCGAGACGCTGAAAACCGATTTTATCTCCAACGTTTCCCATGAAATGAAGACGCCCATCGCCATCATCAAAAACTATGCGGAGCTTCTGCGGATGGAGAGCCTGACGGAGGAGCAGAAAGAAGAATACGCCCGGAACATCGAGGCTGCGGCGGTCAGGCTGTCCAATCTGATCAGCAACATTCTGAAGCTGAACAAGCTGGAAAATCAGAGAATTACCCCGGAAGTGGAGGCTTATGATGTGTGCAGGCAGGTCTGCGACTGCATCATTCAGTATGAGAACGCCTGGGAGGAAAAGGAGATCGGGCTGGAAACGGATATGGAGGACAGCGCTTTGGTGGAGGCGGATGAAAGCCTTCTGGAGCTGGTGTGGAACAACCTGATTTCCAACGCAGTCAAGTTTACGCCGCCGGGCGGGACGATTACGGTGAAGCAGTTCTCACAGGAAGACACCGTGACCGTGTCCGTTTCGGATACGGGCTGCGGCATGGATGCAGAGAGCATGAAGCATATTTTCGATAAATTTTACCAGGCGGATACCTCTCATTCGAGGGAAGGAAACGGCCTCGGGCTTGCGCTGGTCAAAAGGGTGCTGGAGCTTCTGGACGGCGACATCAGGGTGGAGAGCGAGCCGGGTAAGGGAAGCACATTCTCCGTGACGCTGCCGGCTGCCGGCACTGTAAAGCAGGAGGAAGACTGATGTGAAGCTCTGCTGCGGTTATGCTTCGGAATGCGGATCAATTTGGATGAGCAGGCCAGGAAAGGATCATGAAGGAAATGGAAACCGGAAGAAAAGAATTTATCAGTTATGATTATAAGACGGTCACGGCGGATGCGGAAAGAGCCTCCTTTCTGCTGGACGGATATGAGAATTTCGGCTGGGAGGCGGATGAAAACATGTTTCAGAATGCCGGAGAGGCTGTAACGCCCGGAAGGCAGAAGAAGGTGACGCTCCGTCTGAAGCGGAACAGGAAGATCATAAATAAAATGGAGCTTACCCGCCTGCAGCGGAATTTTGAAGCCTGCGTGGGAGAAATTGACACACTGGAGAGGATGAAGACCTCCGTGCCTACGGAATGGGCGCTGATTATCGGCATCCTGGGAACGGCGTTCATAGCCGGTTCCACCTTTGCAGTGACGGCACAGCCGCCGATGATCCTCCTGTGTATTGTGCTTGCCATCCCCGGCTTTCTTGGCTGGATCCTGCCCTGGTTCGTTTATAAAAAGCTTCTTGCCAGGCAGACGGAGAAGATGACTCCTCTGATCGAAGAAAAATACGATGAAATCGACGCCATCTGCGAGAAGGGAAGCAAGCTGCTGTACTGAATGCAAATGAAAGAAAAGGCTGTGGAGATTTACAACAAAAAGGCGGATGGGGAAAATCACTCCATCCGCTTCTTGTATTCCTTTCCCCATTCTTCCATGGCGTCCAGAATGGGACGCATGGACTCTCCCAGCGGAGAAAGCGCGTATTCCACCCGGGGCGGAACTTCGGGATAAACCGTTCTGGTGATGATTCCGTCCTCCTCCATGGCGCGCAGGCTGTCAGTCAGCACCTTCTGGCTGATGCCCTCCAGATCCCTGCGCAGTTCGTTGAAGCGCCAGGGACGCATGAGCAGGTTTCTCAGAATCAAAAGCTTCCATTTGCTGCCGATGAGCTGGACGGTGGTTGCCACCGGGCAGGCGGGCATTTCTTCTTTGGTCAGCATGGAGAACCTCCCTTTCCTTATGCTGTCAGGGCGGCGGAAGCCGTTCTGCCTGACAGGGACTGTTTCAATATTTGCTCACAATGGTTCAAAATCGCATGTTACACTCTGATTATAGTGCAGCATGTGATTTGGAACAAGGAGATTTTGGAAATAATAAGGAGGTACACATCAATTTCATCCTTTCCGGCGAAGGAACGGCAGTCTGCGATGGGCAGGAAGAAAAGCTGGAGGCGGGCGTCTGCCATATCTGTCTGAAGGGCTCAGAGCACAGCATTGCCAATACCGGCACAGAGGATCTTGTCATGCTGACGGTGGTTGTGGAACGGTAGACGTCGCGTCGCCGGAAACCAGTCCCGGCCATTGCTTCACTTCATTTTCCGGCATGTTCATGGCATCGGCGATATCCGACACGGACGTTCCCTTCTGATACAGCTTTTTGCCGCTTCTTTCAGGGCTTTTTGGGCTGCCTGTTTCGCCGCTTCTCTCGCCTTTCGTTCTGCTTCCGCTAAAATATTCCTGTCTCTGCAGATCCGGATGGTTTCCAGAACGGCCTTGCGGGTTCGTCCATACAGTCTTATCCGTTAACGCGCCAGCTCCCCGGAATATTCCGCCGTATATCCCTCCCCAAGATAGATATCATAGTCTGCATAGGCGCCGAAGGCTTCCTGAAGCGCCTTTTCTATTTCCGCAAGACTTCCGGACAGGTGCTCCTGTTCCTCCTGCGGCAGCTTTTCCACTCTGTAGTTGTAGGCAAGGACGCGGATATAAAAATCATAAAGATCCGTCTTCAGGTATTCGGAGGCGCTGATCTGATCCACGTTAAACCAGGGCTGCCGGCGCAGGCGGCTGTACATGGACGGGGGAGGATTTCCATTCCGGTAGGTGATATATACGTCAATACAGTCCGCTTCCCGTTCGGGGAGAATATCGCGTAGGATCTCATCCAGAACCTGCTCTCCTGCCATATAGCAGGACAGATCCATCAGCTCCAGAGTGAGGGCCTGTCTGGCGGAGTAGCGGTTTGGGCTGAGAAGCCAGTATTTGTCCTGATTAATCCGCATGGTGTGATCGGAGATGGTCCAGATTTCCGTTTCTCCGCTGCGGTTGGTGAAGGCGATGTCCCACTCATGGAAACTGCCGGGGCGATCTCCGGAGAGAGCGGAATTGGCGGAACGGCGCATGGGAAAATTCCTTTCATTTTTGTGAGGGCAGGCGAATGGCAGATAAACTGATCTGCTGCAACCAGTATAACCTGCGCCGGGTCCATTTACAAGTTCATCTGTCCGAAAGCCCCGTTGGGAGGCTTTCATATAGTTGCAGTTCACTCCGCGCCATTTGCAAAGCCGCGCTTCGCGCTTTCCGCTGCTTCGCAGCTACCAGAAATCGCCGTTGGCGATTTCTTGCTCATAAAGTGGCGCTCCGGGACGATCGTTTCACATTGTATTTTGACCGCGGATCGGCTATACTGAGGGGGAAAGCTGGAGGCGGTCGGAGATGAAATATAATCTTTCAGACAGAGTGGTCAGAGAAATCTCTTTTTATGCGAAAAAGTATGGAATCGAGAAGGTCGTTCTGTTTGGTTCCCGCGCGAGAGGGACGAATACCGAAAGAAGCGATATCGATATTGCCGTATATGGAGGAGATTTTGATTCTTTTTACTGGGATATCAAAGAAAAAGTACATTCTCTGTTAATGTTTGACATCATAGAAGCGGATCAAAAGGTATCGGAAGATCTGAAACAAGAGATCGAGAGGGAGGGCATAGTCATATATGAAAAAACTCGATAACTTTTCAAACTGCCTGAATATTCTGAAAAATGCAGATTTTGCATTTGCCGAAAGTAACGATATCTATCGGACCGGAATTGTGGGGCAGTTTAATCTGACCTTCGAACTGGCGTGGAAAGCGCTTCAGGAGGTGATGAGGCTGCATGGCGCGGCAGAGGCAGGAACGGGTTCGCCGAGAGAAATCCTGCAGTTGGGCTATAAACTTGGGTTCCTGGAGGATGCCGCGGTATGGCTGCTGATGCTGAAGAAGCGTAACGCTTCTGTTCATATGTACAATGAAGATGATATTGATGAAATGATTCTGCTCATCCGCGACAGCTTTGTACCCGCGTTTACAGCGTTGGAAAAGACCCTGAGAGAAAAGCTGGACGAAGCCGGGGGCGATTGGGAAGGTTCAGCCTCCGGTACCGTATAATCATGGAATAATCCCTGCTGGCGCTGAGGGCCGAATGAAAAATACGGAATCCGTATTCTTGAAAAAATGAATGCCATTCGTTTATAATAATCGAAAGGCATTCTTTTTATGCGCAGTTTACCGCGCATGTGCGCCTGGCGGCGCACGTTTCTTAAGGGAGATACGGATGAAAAAATATAAGGAACACATCAAAAAACACTGGTACTGCTTCCTGCTCGCCCCCATTTTCATGACGCTGGAGGCAGCGGGGGAGTTCATCCTGCCGTTCATTAACGCAAATATCATCGATAAAGGAGCGGCAAACGGGAACATTCCCTATATTCTGGAAAACGGTTTTTATATGCTGCTGATCGCGGCAGCCATGCTGGCTTTTGGTGTGCTCGGGGCATTTTTCGCCGTGCGGGGATCTGCCCGGGTAGCGGCGGGCGTGCGAAGGGACGCCTTTGCCCGGATCCAGACCTTCTCTTTTTCAGACATTGACCGGTTCTCCACCGGTTCTTTGATCACCCGTGTTACCAATGATATCACCCAGGTGCAGACTTTTCTCCAGACGCTGATGCGCGGTTTTTTCCGAAGCCCGGTCATGCTGGTGGGCGCGCTGGTCATGTCCTTTCAGCTGAATGCGGAAATCGCCATGGTGATTCTGATCGTTCTGCCATTTCTGGCAATCGCCACCTTTCTCATCATCAAAACCGCATCCCCGCGCTATACCGTTATGCAGGAGCAGATCGACACGCTGAATACCGGAATCGGCGAGACGATCACCAATGAAAAGGTGATCAAGTCCTTTGTCCGCGAGGAGTATGAAAAGGAAAAATTCCGGAAAATCAACACCGCTCTGATGGATAAGAGCATATCCGCTCTGAAAATGATGATCCTGATGCAGCCGGTTTCTGCGCTTGCCATCAACGTCACCACGCTGGTGGTGGTATGGGTGGCAGGACGGCAGATTATGATCGGAGGCATGGAAATCGGCTCTCTTACCGCCTTTATTACCTATCTTTCCCAGGTTTTGACCGCACTGAATTTTCTGGCGAACATCTTCCTGCAGGGAACGAGGGCGGCCGCTTCCAACCGCAGGCTCAGCGAGGTGATGAACACCAGGCCGGATATCAGCGATGATGGAGCCTCCCGGCGGGAGTACCGCGTGGAGAAAGGCAGCATCGAATTCCGGAACGTGTCCTTCCGTTACTTTAAGAATGTTGGCGCGCCGGTGCTGAATGATGTCAGCGTGAAAATAGAGCCGGGAGAATTTGTCGGAATCATCGGTTCCACCGGTTCAGGGAAAAGCACGTTTGTGTCACTGATTCCCCGCCTGTATGATCCGGATGCCGGGGAGGTGCTGGTGGACGGTATCAATGTGAAGGAGCTTTCTCTGTATGAACTGCGGGAGAGCGTGGCCGTGGTGCTTCAGAAAAATACGCTTTTTTCCGGAACCGTGGCAGAAAATCTGCGCTGGGGAAATGAAGAGGCGGCTGATGAGGAGCTGGAGGAGGTCTGCCGGATCGCCCAGGCGGACAGCTTCATCCGCTCCTTCCCGGACGGCTATGAAACCCAGATCGGGCAGGGCGGCGGCAACCTTTCGGGCGGCCAGAAGCAGCGGCTCTGTATTGCCCGCGCTCTTCTGAAGAAGCCAAAGATCATGATTCTGGACGATTCCACCAGCGCCGTGGACACCGCCACGGACGCCGCCATCCGCAGGGCCTTCCGCACGCAGCTGTCCCATGTGACCAAGCTCGTCATCGCGCAGCGCATTTCCTCGGTGATGGACGCGGATAAGATTCTCGTCCTGGACGAGGGGCGTCTCGCGGCCTGCGGAACCCATGAGGAGCTGATCCAAAGCTGTGAGGCTTATCAGGAAATCTATTATTCGCAGAAGGAGGAAGGCCATGAATGAAGCGACTGTCCGTAAGGAGGAAAGAAACGCGCGCCTGGAGGCGAAATATGGCGGCCTGACGGGCGGCATGGGAAGCGCAGGCGGAGGAAAAAGGCAGATGGATGTGGGAAGAAACGCCGGCCGCGACCGCGCCATGGCAGCATCCGGCCGTCCGAAGGACCTGAAGGCGTCCGTGGGAAGGCTGATCCGCTATATCGCCGGAGAAAAGGTGCTGATCGTGACGGCAGTTCTCTGCTCCCTGCTCTATACCGTTTCTTCTCTTGCGGCCTCCTACCTGCTTCGTCCGATTATTAACCGGTTCATCTATTACGATGCGGCTTCCGCCGATCTCGCGGCCAGGATTTCCGGGCTTGCGGGATGGCTCTGTCTGCTGGCCGTCATTTATGCCGTTTCCGTGATCACCCAGTGGCTGCAGCAGAGGCTGATGCTGCAGGCTTCCCAGCGCACGCTGGTGCATATGCGTTCGGAGCTTTTTGACCGGCTGCAGAGCCTTCCGGTGCGCTATTTCGACACCCATGCGGCGGGAGATATCATGTCCCGTTTTACCAACGATATCGATACTATCGGAGAAATGCTGAACACCACGCTGATTCAGATCATCTCCGGCGCCATCACCATCCTTGGAACCATCGTGCTGATGCTCTACACGAGTCCGGTGCTCGGGGCCATCACCATCGTTGCCACGCCGCTTCTGACCTGGATGAGCAAGGTGATCATGCAGAAGGGCCAGAAGGCCTATTCCCGGCAGCAGAGGGGGCTTGGCATGCTGAACGGCTTTACGGAGGAGATCATTTCCGGTCAGAAGGTGGTCAAGGTGTTCAACCATGAGGACGTGGCACTGGATGAATTTTCCTACCTGAACGATAACCTGTGCGCTGCCCAGGAGCAGGCCCAGTTTCGTTCTGGCATCCTCGGCCCTGTGACGCATCAGCTCTGCAACATGGTATATGCCATTTCCGCCTGTGTGGGAGGCATTCTGGTGGCCGTGGGGCGCTTCGATGTAGGAGGCCTTACTGTATCTCTGAACTACACCCGGCAGTTTAACAGGCCCATCAATGAGGTCTCCATGCAGATGAACACCGTTTTTTCCGCCCTCGCCGGTGCCGAGCGGGTCTTTGAAGTGCTGGATACTCCGCCGGAGGCGCCGGACAGGGATACTGTTCCCCTTAAGAAAATCGACGGCTATGTGGTTCTCGATCATGTGAACTTCGGTTATGTGCCTGAAGTGACCGTGCTGCATGACCTGTCGCTTTACGCAAAGCCCGGCCAGAAAATCGCCTTCGTGGGTTCCACGGGAGCGGGAAAAACCACAGTCACCAACCTGCTGTCCCGTTTTTACGATGTACAGGAGGGAACGATCACCATTGACGGCGTTCCCATTGAGAGGATTGACCGTTCCTTCCTGCGAAAGAACATCGCCATGGTGCTTCAGGACACTCATCTTTTTACCGGAACGGTCCGGGAAAACATCCGCTATGGCCGCCTGGACGCCACCGATGAGGAGGTGGTGGAGGCGGCAAAGGTTGCGTCCGCCCATTCCTTCATCGAGCAGCTGGAGAACGGATATGATACGGTTCTGGAAAACGACGGCGCCAATCTGAGCCAGGGACAGCGCCAGCTTCTGAACATCGCACGGGCTTCCATTTCCCGCGCGCCCATTTTGATCCTGGATGAGGCAACATCCTCCGTGGACACCAGGACAGAGCGTCACATTGAGGAGGGCATGGACGCGCTGATGGAAAACCGGACCACCTTCGTGATCGCCCACAGGCTTTCCACCGTCCGCAAATCCAACGCCATCATGGTGCTGGAAAAGGGGCGCATCATCGAGCGGGGCACTCATGAGGAGCTCCTCGCCGCGGGCGGAAGGTATGCGGATCTGTATCATGAGATTATTGAGCTGGAATGATTGCTGTATTCACAGACTGTTCCGCATTTGGGGATTTTTTCACAAATTTTTCGGGAACCTGTGGATAAAAGAGGCTTAATTTATAATGGAAGGGAGAATTATATGTTTTCAGATAATTTTACGCATTACGCGCAAACCGCTTTTACAAACCGCCTTCCTCTGCTGGGGAAAACAGGAGAAGCGGTCTCAGAGCAGCTTTCAGCCTGTCCTGAAGGAATACGGGAGTTATTGCAGTTTTATTATGGCTTCATGCCCCTGTCGGATGCCTTTACCTATGATTTTGATCTGTTTTACCGTTACGCTGCCCATGCCGCTTCCCTGCGGAGGACGGAAACGCGCTGCGCTGCCCTTCCGGAGGAAACTTTTCTGCATGACGTGGCCTGGTACCGGATCAATTCAGAGAAAATCGTGGACTGCCGTTCCTTTTTTCAGGAGCAGGTATCCCCGCTGATTCAGGGGCTGGATGAAACGCAGGCGGTGCTCGCCGTCAATTACTGGTGCGCTTCCCAGGCTTCCTATGAGGCCAGCGACGAGCGCACCCAGTCGCCGCTTTCCGTCTATTGTTCCGGAAGCGGACGCTGCGGGGAGGAATCCACCTTCCTGGTATCCGTGCTGAGAAGCGTGGGAATTCCGGCCCGACAGGTGTATGCGCCCCGCTGGGCGCACTGTGATGATAATCATGCCTGGGTGGAGGTTTATGTGGAGGGAACCTGGCATTTCCTGGGAGCATGCGAGCCGGAAGAGGTGCTGGACAGGGGCTGGTTTACCAACGCGTCCACAAGGGCGGTTCTGGTATACGCCCGTACCTTCACGGATTATGGTGTGGAAAATCAGATCGTGGGCAGAGACGGCTGTGTGCGTTTCCTGAATGTGACGGAGCATTATGCGGAAACCAAAAATCTCCGCATCCGGGTGACGGATGGAGAAGATCGTCCCATATCGGGCGCTTCCGTGAGCGTCGAGATCCTGAACATGGCGGAATTTTGCAGCGTTCTCACGCTGACCACGGGAGCGGACGGAACAGCAGGTCTCACCATGGGGCTGGGAGATGTTCTGGTGCGTGCCTGGAAGGATGGCCTGTGTGCGGAGACGCCTGTCGGGGCAGAAGAGAGGGAAATCCGTCTGAAACTGACGGAAGCGCCGGAGAATATGCCGTCCGGCAGGACCGAGCTGGAGATTCGTGCGCCGAAGGACGGCGTGACGCCATGGCCCGTGCCGGAGGCCGCGCAGAAGGCTGTCGGACGAGCGCGGCTGAAGGAGGCGGATACTGCGCGGGAACGGAAGCTTTCGGCCTTTCGTGAGGAAGCGGCCCGTGCGGCTGAGAGTTATCCTGACGAAGCGGATATTTTCCTTCGCGCAAGAGGAAATGTTGCCGGGTTGAAGAAGTTTCTGGACGGAGAAGACTGGAAACAGGAGCGGAAGGAGCTGCTTCATTCCCTTTCGGACAAGGATTTCCGGGATCTGGATCCGGAGATTCTGCAGGAACAGCTTCGGCAGCTCGCACCCCTTTCTCCGGACGTTCAGCAAAGGATGGCATCCGGAGCACAGACAGATTCCGCTTCCGGCCGGGAGGTTTTTGTGCGCTGCTGTCTCTGCCCCCGTATCGGTATGGAGGAGCTGACCGCCTTTGCACCGGCGGTAAAGGAATTTTTCTCCGGGCAGGAGCGGGCGGCCTTCCGGAAGCGGCCGGAGCGCATCTGGGAATGGGAACAGGCTCATTTAAAGTATCTGCCGAGTGAGGATTATGACACGCTGAAGATTACCCCTCCGGCAGCACTGCGCGGTCTCTGGGCGGATGAAACGGGAAAGCGCACGCTGTTTGTGGCCGTCTGCAGAACCCTCGGCATCCCTGCCCGCCTGAATCCCGTTACAGGGCAGGCGGAATATCTGACCGGCAATGAGTGGAGAGAGGTTTCCGGGGAGGCGGGAGCGGCCGGGGACGGACCCGAAGAGGCCGTTGCAGACCGGAGCCACAGTGACAGCGCTTCCGCCCGTCTGCTCCTTCTGACATCGCCGGAGGACCCCTGGAGCTACGCTCAGACCTGGTCAATCGGAAGGCTTTCCGGGATGGGATATGAAACTTTAAATTATGAAGGAATTCATCCGGAAAACGGCCGGATGGAGCTGCGCCTGAAAAGAGGGATCTATCGCCTGATCACCACGAACCGGATGCCGGGCGGCAGCCAGTACGCATCCATCATCTGCTTCCATCTGAAGGAGGGAGAGGAAAGAACGCTGGAAATGAAGCTGCACAGGCCTGAGCTGAAGGAGCTGCTGGTGAAAAATCCTCTGCCTGCCTTTACCCTGCAGGATGGCGGAGGTAATACGGTGGACTCCGCATCCCTTCTGAACGGCGCGAAGAGTCTGCTGATTTTCGTGGAAGAGGGAAAGGAGCCCACAGAGCATGTGCTGAACGAACTGCCCGCCGAAAAAGAGCGGATGGAACGCCTTTCCTGCCGCCTCATTCTTGCAGCGGATTCTACGGCTTCCCTGGAAAATCCGCTTCTGAAGCGCACGGCCGATGTTTTTGAAACGGCGGAGGTCTATTTTGATGAAGGTCTGGAAAATGCGGAGCCCGTTGCCAGAAGAATGTACGTCGCTCCTGACCTGCTGCCCCTTCTCGTGGCGGTGGATGAGCAGGGCTGCGGGATCTATGCCTGCAGCGGCTATCATGTGGGAAGCGTGGGGCTGGCGCTGAAACTGCTGGAGATGGGGGAGTAAAACTCCCCATAAAAAGGGAGGATGCCAGGTAAGTTACCTTACCTGGCATTATTATGAAAAAGCTATTTAAAAGTTTTGGTGTATCTCCACACTCGGCATACACATAAGAAGAAATGCCCTTCGGCTGACTCGCGGCAGTCCGTGCTTTCAACTTATGAATACAGTATAACCGGGAGAAGTAACAAAAGCTTGTTAGGTGGATGAAATTTTTTTAAAGGATATATGAACAATATATGAACGTCATCCGCATTCCGTTTTACATCTTCTCCGGTTCCGGATAATCAACCCCGAATGTCTCCACCGTCATGGTTTTGATTCTCTGCTCTTCCAGCGGGCGGTCGGAATAATCGGTTCTGGTTTCCGCGATTTTATTCACATTTTCCATTCCCTCGATGACCTTTCCGAAGGCCGCGTAAGCGCCGTCCAGATGGGGAGAGGTCTTGTGCATGATAAAGAACTGGCTTCCAGCGGAGTTGGGGGCCATGGTGCGGGCCATGGAAAGTACGCCTTCCGTGTGCTTCAGATCATTCTTTACGCCGTTCTGGGCAAATTCTCCCTTGATGGAATATCCGGGTCCGCCGATTCCGGTTCCCTCCGGATCGCCGCCCTGGATCATGAAGCCGTTGATGACTCTGTGAAAAATCAGGCCGTCATAAAAATGACGGTTGATCAGGCTGATGAAATTATTGACAGTGATGGGAGCGGTTTCGGGATAAAGCTCCGCCCTGATCACGTCGCCGTTTTCCATGGTAATAGTAACAATGGGATTCTGTGCCATAATATAGAACTTCCTTTCTTTGTACATATTTTTGCGGCCTGCGCGCGTTCTACCGTGCCGCCCCGCTTCGCGGGGATTATACCGGGAATCCACGGCTTGTGAAGAAAATGCCGCCTGCGGCGTCGCTTTCTTCCCTGCGCGCGCGGTATAATGATTGCGCGCAGCGCAATCCGGCACGATTATATCGTGCCGCCCCGCTTCGCGGGGATTATACCGGGAATCCACGGCTTGTGAAGAAAATGCCGCCTGCGGCGTCGCTTTCTTCCCTGCGCGCGTGGTATAATGATTGCGCGCATGGTCTTATCAGTCATTTATTGTATCGGAAAGAAAGGAAAACGTAAAGAGAAGTTGAAGAAAATGCTGGAAAAAGTCCATATTCTGATTGCGGAAGAGAGCCGGGAAACGATGGAGCAGGCAAAGCTGCTGACAGAGCGGCTCCGGGCGGAAGGAATAGAGGCGGAAGAGATACGGGCGTCGGGAGAAAAGGCGAAAGAGGCAGGAGCGGAAAAAACAGGGACGGCAGAAGGGGAGATGTGGATCACGGACTGCCCGGAGGCGGTGCGGCTGCTGGCTGGCGATGGCTGCCGGATTCTTCTGTATCTGACGGAGAAGAGCATAGTGCTTCCCCTGGGGGAATATCCCTATGCCGTGGAGAGTCTGGAGGGGATCGGCGCGGAGGAACTGGAGGGTATCTGCCGACGCCTGTCGGGAAAGCCCTGGGAGATTCTGCGCACAGAGCGGCTGATTGTGCGGGAACAGAAGGAAGAGGATCTGGACAGTCTGTATGAGATCTATGCCCATCCGGACATGACCGCTTTTATGGAAGGGCTTTCTGCGGATAGAGAGGAGGAGCGGGAGCGGCTGATAAGCTATATCCGTACCGTATATCCTCTGTACGGCTTTGGCCTGTGGATGCTGGAAAAAAGAGAACCGGAGAGAAGGGAAAAAGGAGGCTGCACGAAACAGTACGGAGAAGAGGCTTTGGGCGGCCGTCCGGAGCGGGCCGGAGACTGTATAGGCAGAGCCGGATTTTTCTGGCGGGAGGAAGCTGTGGCGCCGGAACTGGGCTTTGCAATTCGGAAAACGGAGCAGAAAAAGGGTTATTGCCTGGAGGCGTGCCGTGCCATTCTGAAATATGGCTTTGAGGAACTGGACTTTTCAGAGGTACAGGCGCTGACACGGCCGGGAAACCGGGCGGCGGAGGCGGTGCTTGCGCGGCTGGGCTTCCAGAAGAAAGAAATTACGGAAGCGGACGGGGCTCTGGCGGTGCGCTGGCTGCTTCGGAGGACTCGATGAACATGAGAGTGAAGCTGATCAGAAGCAGGGCGCAGGAGAGCCAGATGGTACGGCTTCCCAGAAGAGGAAGGCACAGGCCGCTCAGCGCCGCACCCGCCGCGAAGCAGAAAATGATGCCGAAGTAATGCGCGGCTTTTCCGAACGTCTGTCCGTTCTTTTCATGAAAACAGAGGAAGAGGGCCTCCACGCCGCTTCGCAGGTTGCCGATACACATGGTGCTGGCAAAGGCGTATCCGTCCACCTTGCGGAAGGCCTGCACCTGCATGGCGCAGGAAAAGGAAACCAGGGCGTTGGCGAACATATTCCATTCCTCCGGGAAAAAGCCTACCAGAAACAGGAGAAGGATCTCGATCAGCAGAACGGACTGCCGCCAGTGCATGCGGCGGGATGCCTGCCGGCAGCGTCGGCGGATATACTCGGCAAAAGCGACTCCGAACGCGAAGAACAGCAGGGGTACCAGGTAGCGGAGGGCCGCGGCTCCGTTCCCCTCACACAGGTTCGTGCTGAGAAGGACAATGTTTCCGGTCTGGGCGTTGGCAAAGACCCGGCCGCGGAAAAGATAGGTATAGGCATCCTGCAGGCCGCCGGACAGGGACAGAAAGGCGGCGGTCAGAAACGCCTCCGACATCTGTCCCCTGGGCCTTCGGCCGGTTTTTATGTACAGAAGCTTCTGCAGAGAGGTTTTCATGGGTTTTCTCCTTAAGGGCTGTCTTGTTTTTTGCGCCGGAACCTATTATACTTGGCATGTTGCGGGATGTAAAAACGTTTATCGGCATGACCGCGATAGCAAATTGATATGATCAAAAGAAAAGAAAGCATCGAAAAAGGAGACGGAAAAAAGGCTGCCTTCCGGGTGCGGAAACGGAGAAAACGAATGAACAGAGATCTGACAGTGGGAGAACCGCAGAGCGTATTGTGGAGATTTTCCATCCCCATGTTTGTGAGCGTGATCTTTCAGCAGCTCTACAATATGGCGGACAGCGTGATAGCGGGAAAGTTTGCGGGAGAGGATGCGCTGGCTGCGGTCGGAGCCTCCTATCCGATCACCATGATTTTCATGGCGATTGCGGTGGGAAGCAACATCGGCTGCTCGGTCATCATCTCCCAGTATTTTGGGGCAAAATGGTTTGAAAAAATGAAAACGGCAGTCTACACCACGCTGCTTTCTTCCACGGTGCTGTCTGTGCTGCTGACGTTTGCGGGACTGCTGGGGAGCCGCTGGATGATGACCGCCATCAATACGCCGGAGAATATTTTTGCAGACGGCGATCTGTATCTGCGGATCTATATCGGAGGCTTCGTTTTTCTTTTCCTGTATAATGTAGCCACGGGAATTTTTAATTCCATGGGAGATTCCAGGACACCTCTGTACTTCCTGATCGGTTCCTCCCTGGGAAACATTGTGCTGGATCTGATCTTCGTGGCGGTTTTTCACTGGGATGTGGCGGGCGTGGCCTGGGCCACCTTTATCGCTCAGGGAATCGCCTGCGTGCTGGCGCTTCTGGCGCTGCGGAAGCGGCTGGCCTCCATCCGGACGGAAGGGCGGGTGGAACTGTTTTCCTGGAACATGCTGGGACGGATCAGCCGGATCGCCGTCCCCAGTATTCTGCAGCAGAGCTTCATTTCCGTGGGAAATATTTTCATCCAGGGCCTGATCAATTCCTACGGGTCCTCGGTCATAGCCGGCTATTCCGCAGCGATCAAGCTGAATACCTTCTGCATCACCAGCGTCACCACCCTGGGAAACGGAACCAGCAGCTTTTCTGCCCAGAACCTGGGCGCGGGGCGGCAGGACCGGGTGCGGGCAGGACTGCGCGCTTCCATCAGGCTGGCGCTGATTCTGGCAGTTCCCTTTTTCGCCGCCTTTTTCTTCGGAGGACGGCTCATGCTTTCCCTGTTCATGAATGAGGAAAGTACGGTGGCCATGGAGACGGGACTTCTGTTTCTGCGGATTGTGTCTCCTTTTTACTTCGTGATCTCCATCAAGCTGATGGTGGACGGCGTTCTGCGCGGAGCAGGCGCAATGGGGGCTTTCATGACAGCCACCTTTACGGATCTGGTTCTTCGCGTGGTGCTGGCTTACCTGTTTTCCCCCTTCCTCGGAACGACTGGAATCTGGCTGTCCTGGCCCGTGGGCTGGATCGCTGCGGCTGTGCTTTCCGTTTTGTTCTATAAAAAGGATGTCTGGACAGGGCGCTCTGTGACCGTAGAGGACAGATAAGGGCACCGGCGGGAAAAGCGGATGGAGAAGATTGAAAAAATCTCCTTTTTTCTCACGGAATCGTCCGTTTTTGCGCTTTTTCTTTTCTTGACAGAAGAAAGGTCATTCATTATAATGTAAAGGACACTTGTTTTACAGACTGTTCTGCACGAGGAGCGCGAAAAGGGCGCGGGAAGCAGACAGCATTCAGAGAGGAAAGGTTTTCATGAGCGACGCGGACCCTGACGGGGAAACGAACCATCATAATATGAGATATAGCACAGATAAAGGCATGGTCTGCCTGTCCTGACGGACAGCAGGCTATGCCTTTTTGCGCCTGAAAACCGGAACGAAAAAGAGAAAAGGAGAGAAATTTCAGTGGGTTCTATTGTTGGTAAACTATTGCTGCAGGTTGTCCTGATCGGACTGAACGCGTTCTTCGCGGCGACGGAGATCGCGGTTGTGTCCCTGAATGCGACAAAGCTGAAGAAGATGGAAGAGGAAGGCGACAAGCGGGCGAAGCGGCTTCTGAAGATGGTGGAGACACCGTCGGCCTTCCTGTCCACCATTCAGATCGCCATCACCCTGTCCGGCTTCCTGGGCAGTGCGTTCGCGGCGGACAGCTTTGCCGGATATATTGTGGACGGCGTCTACGGCCTGGGACTGACGATGATTCCGGAAGGGGTCATGAACAGTATCGCCACGGTCCTGACGACGATCATCCTGTCTTACTTCTCGCTGGTATTCGGCGAGCTGGTTCCCAAGCGGATCGCCATGCAGAAGTCCTTCCAGGTGGCCTGCTTTACCAGCGGCGTGGTAAACGCCGTCGCAACGGTAATGCGTCCGGTGATCTGGCTGCTTTCCGTATCCACCAACGGCATGCTGAAGCTGCTTCGCCTGAAGGTGGAAGCGGAGGAGGAGACCGTGACAGAGGAAGAAATCCGCATGATGATCGATCTGGGCGGCCAGAAGGGCACCATCGATCAGGAGGAGCAGGAGTGGATCGAGAACGTGTTCCGCTTCGACGATATTTCCGTAAGAGAGGCCATGACCAGAACGGCGGATGTGGAAGCCTTCTCGCTGGATGCGACGGATGAGGAGATCATACATACCATCCGTGAGACAGGACTTTCCCGCTATCCTGTTTATGATGAAGACATTAATGATATTGTAGGTACCCTCAATGCCAGAGATTTCCTGCTGGAGAGAGGGGCAGAGCATCCACGCAGTCTGAAGGAGCTGTTAAGAAGCCCTTACTTTGTGCCGGAAAGCATCCATGCGGACGATCTGTTCCGTGATATGCAGACCAAGAAGATCCATATCGCAATCGTCATCGATGAGTATGGTCAGACGGCAGGTATCATCACCATTGAGGATCTGCTGGAGGAAATCGTCGGAAATATTTATGACGAGTTTGATCCTGCGGAAGCTCCTGAGATGGAGAAGCTCGGGGATAATCTCTGGCGTGTCAACGGCGGCGTGTTTATCGACGAGCTGGCAGAAGAACTGGATATGGAAATCCCGGAGGATGAGGATTATGATACCGTGGGCGGCATGATTTTCAGCTGCCTGCATACGATTCCAGCGGACGGAACCCAGTTCGACGTACAGGTGAACGGGCTGGATATCCATGTGGAGAAGATCGAGGACAGAAGAATCGAAGAGGCGCTGATCAGAAAGCTGCCCCCGGCAGAGCCGGAAGAAGAGGGCGAAGGCGGCGAGCAGGATAAGAAGGATCAGAACAAAAAGGAAAAGTCGGCATAATGCATACAGAAAGGATCAGTCAGCATGATACGGATGATATGCCTGGATTACGACAACACGATTTATGATCACAAGCAGGGAAAAATTCCGGACAGCGCCAGAAAGGCTCTTGAAGCTGCCCGCGGAAAATGCCGCATCGTGCTTGCCAGCGGACGTTTTTTCAAGGACGTCTGGAACGCCCCCATGCTGGAGGAAATCCATCCGGACGGCGTGATCCATGCCAACGGCGCGCTGATCGAAGCGGACGGAGAAGAGCTGGAGGAGACCTGGATCGATCCGGACGTCCAGCGGCAGGTGATCGAGTTCGCCTATGAGAACGATCTGTGCCTGGGCGGCCTGTATCAGGGCAGATGGTATACCACCAATAAGGTGAAGCAGACGGAGCGCTGGGGAGGAAACGAGGCGCTCCATGCCAGAGGCCTGGAGGACGCCAGGAAGCTGATCGGCGTCCCCATGCACGGCCTGTTCCTGGACGATTCCGTGGAGGCCGCGAAGCTGATTGCGGAGCGTTTCCCTCAGCTTAGAACCCCAATTATGAGTGAAGAACGGGGCGGAGCAGACGTGCTCCCGGTGTTCCTGTCCAAGGCCTACGGGCTTAGAAAGCTTGCGGAGCACTGGGGAATCCCCATGGAGGAAACCGCGGCGGTGGGCGACAGCATGAACGACTACGAGATGGTGCGCGAGGCCGGCGTCGGCATCGCCATGGGAAACGCGGTGTCGAAGCTGAAGGAAGCCGCGGACTATGTGACCGCGGATATCGGAGAGGATGGACTGGAGAAGGCGTTTGCCTGGCTGGGGCTGCTGTGAGTCGGTGGTGAAGCGGATTGATGCGGCAGATTGATGGAAAAACAAAATACAGACAGAATATTCCGGCCCGGACAAAATGTTCCGGGCTCTTTTTATACTTTTTTTAGAAAGTTTAGATTATATAAATTGTAATCCTCTGGCTGAAGGATTATAATCAGTATCCGAACATAAGTTAACAATGTTAATTGTTGATAATGAAATTATATGAGGAGAGCTATGGCGCCGGATGAAATCAAAAATGAACTGTTAAAAACAACTTTTCGCTATTGGAGAGCGCATCTGAATGTGCCGGTGGGAGAGATTTCCCATGGAGAATTCGCGGTGATGCAGGTGATCCATCATTTTCCGAAGGAGCGGCCGGAGGAAAAGGGCATCGGCACGGCCCGGCTCGCTGCAGAGGTGCACAGCTCGCCGCCTGCAGTCTCCAGAATCCTGAACACGCTGGAGGAAAAGGGCTGCATCGTGCGTGAAACGGATCCGGACAACCGGAGAAGGACCCGGATTATCCTGACGGAGAAAGGAGAAAAGATCCGGCAGAGGGGTTGTGAGCTGTCCGGAGACTATTTCGACCGGGTTTTTGACAGGATGGGAAAAGACAGAATGCTTCAGTTCCTTTCCATGTGGAAGGAGCTTGTGGAAATTATGGAAAACAACGAAGCGTAAAACGCTTCGGCATGGAGGTAAACATGGGAAAGCTGTTTCGAGATTTATGGAAACATAAGGCCGCGGTTCTGCTCATCGTCCTGCTCTTAATCGGGCAGGCGTACTGCGACCTGTCTCTGCCGTCTTACACCTCGGATATCGTGGATGTGGGAATCCAGCAGGGAGGCATTGAAAATGCCGTTCCGGAACGGATGCGGGAAGAGACCTTTAATAACATCGCGCTGTTTCTGTCGGAAGATGAACGGGCGCTGGCGGAGGAATCCTACACGCTGGCAGAGGGTGTCCGTGAGCTGAATACCCGGGATCGCCAGACCATAGAGCGGCTGGACGAGGCCTTCGGCCTTCCGATGGTGATTTTAAGCTCGCTGGAGGAGTCAGGGATGGATCTTTCCGGACTCTCCCAGGCAATGCTGAACAGCGGACTGACGGATGAAGCCATTGAAGGAATCCGGCAGCAGGCGCTTGAGAGCATGGGAGACATGAGCGATTCCATCATCAGCCAGCGGGCCGTTCTGTTCGTCCAGTCGGAATATGAAGCCCTGGGCATGGATCTGGGGCAGGTACAGATGAGCTACCTGCTCACCACCGGAGCGAAGATGCTGGGCCTCACCCTCCTGATGGTTGCCACAGCGGTGCTGTCCGGCCTGCTTTCTTCCCGGACGGCCGCGAAGATCGGTATGGAGCTGAGGGGACAGGTATTTACGAAGGTGCTGTCCTTTTCCAACAATGAGCTGAACAAATTCTCCATCGCGTCGCTGATCACCAGAAGCACCAACGATATCCAGCAGGTGCAGATGGTGGAGGTCATGCTGCTGCGTATGGTGCTCTACGCTCCGATCATCGGCATTGGCGGCATCATCAGGGTGGCGGGAACCCGCACCGGACTCAGCTGGATCATCGTAGTTGCCGTGGTGGCGATTTTTGTATTGGTGATGGCGCTTCTGTTCGTGGCGATGCCGAAGTTCAGAAAGATGCAGACTCTGGTGGACCGCCTGAATCTGGTGGCGAGGGAGATCCTGACCGGCCTTTCCGTCATCCGTGCCTTCGATCGGGAAAAATATGAAGAGGAACGGTTCGATACGGCCAATAAAAATCTGATGAAAACCCAGCTGTTCACCAACCGGGTCATGAATATCATGATGCCCGCCATGATGCTGATCATGAACGGCGTGACCGTCATGATCATCTGGTTTGGCGGACACGGGATCGACGCCGGAACCATGCAGGTGGGCGACATGATCGCGTTCATTACCTATACCATGCAGATCGTCATGGCCTTCCTGATGATCACCATGATCTCCGTTATGCTGCCCCGTGCAGGCGTGGCTGCGGACCGGATTCAGGAGGTGCTGGATACACCGCTTTCCATCCATGACGCGCCGGTCGTGCGGGACGGAGAGCTGGAGAATGCGAAGGGTGAGCTTCGCTTTGAGGACGTTTCATTCCGGTATGATGGAGCGGATGAGGACGCGCTGGAGCACATCAGCTTCACCGCAAAGCCTGGAGAAACGACAGCGATCATCGGCAGCACCGGCTGTGGAAAATCCACGCTGATCCACCTGATTCCCAGGTTCTATGACGTGACGCAGGGCCGGATTACCATAGACGGCATAGATATCCGGGAGATTTCACAGGAGAAGCTGCACAGCCTGCTCGGTTTTGTGCCGCAGAAGGGAAATCTGTTCTCCGGCACCATTGCCTCCAACATCAAATACGGCGGGGACTGGATTACCGATGAAAAAATGAAGGAGGCGGCTCAGATCGCCCAGGCCACGGAGTTCATCGAGACCAGGCCGGACGGCTATGACAGTCCTGTCGCTCAGGGCGGAAGCAACGTGTCCGGCGGACAGAAGCAGCGGCTTTCCATTGCCAGGGCCATTGCCAAATCTCCGAAGATATTCCTGTTCGACGACAGCTTTTCCGCATTGGATTACAAGACGGACGCCCAGTTAAGAAAGGCGCTCCATGAAAAAACAGGGGATGCGGCCGTGCTTATCGTGGCACAGCGGATCAGCACGATTCTGCATGCCAACCGGATTCTGGTGCTGGAGGATGGAAAAATCGTGGGAGACGGCACCCATGAACAGCTTCTGGAAAGCTGTGCGGCTTATCAGGAGATCGCCCGTTCCCAGCTTTCCGAGTCGGAATTAAAAGGAAAAGGAGGCGGCACAAACCGTAAGGTCGTGCCGGAAAACGGCTCACGCCGTTTCTCTCCGGAGGCAGATGCCGCCTGCAGCGGCAGAAAGGAGGCGGCACGGCATGAGTGAGAACAGAAACAGCAGCATGCAGTCTCAGAGAGCCGCGCATGGAACGGCCGGAGGGCCGATGAGAGGACACGGCCGCGGAATGGGCAGCATGAGGGGAGAAAAAGCAAAGGATTTTAAGGGAACGCTGAAAAAGCTGATCATATACATTGGAAGCTACTGGCCCGCCTTTGTGGCTGTGCTGTGCTTCGCTGTGGGAAGCACCATTTTCAATATTGTCGGTCCGAAGATATCCGGTCAGGCCACTACGGAGCTGTTCAACGGCCTGGTGGCAAAGGTATCGGGCACGGGAGGCATCAATTTTGAACGGATCGGACGGATTCTTCTGCTGCTTCTCGGCATGTATGTATTAAGCGCCCTGCTTTCCTTCATTCAGGGACTGATCATGACGCAGATTTCCCAGAATCTGTCCTATCGATTCCGTCAGGAAATCATTGCGAAGATCAACCGGATGCCCATGAAATATTTTGAAAGCAGGACTGTGGGTGAGGTGCTTTCCCGCATCACCAACGATGTGGATACCCTGGGACAGAGCCTGAATCAGAGCATTACGCAGCTGATCACCTCCATTACCACCATGATCGGCGTTCTCATCATGATGCTGAGCATCAGCCCTCTGATGACCCTGATCGCCATTATCATCCTGCCGGTTTCTGCGGGGCTCACCGGACTGCTGGTGAAGAAATCCCAGCGCTTCTTCGTGGCGCAGCAGAAATATCTGGGTGAAATCAACGGTCAGGTGGAGGAAATCTACAGCGGCCACAATATTGTAAAGGCATTCAACAAGGAGAAGGATGTGGAGGAAACCTTCCACTCCACCAATGAGATTTTGTTCCAGTCCGCCTGGAAATCCCAGTTTCTGTCGGGACTGATGCAGCCCATCATGACCTTCGTAGGTAACCTGGGCTACGTAGCGGTCGCCGTTCTGGGCAGTGTGCTGGCGGTGCGCGGAACCATCAATGTGGGAGACATCCAGGCCTTTATCCAGTACGTGAGAAACTTTACCCAGCCCATCACCCAGCTGGCCCAGGTTTCCAATATGCTTCAGTCCACGGCCGCGGCTGCGGAGAGAGTCTTTGAGTTCCTGGAGGAAGAGGAAGAAGAGCAGACCGTGGAAAATCCGGTGCATCTTTCCAATCCTCAGGGCGCGGTGGAGTTTTCCCACGTGGCCTTCGGATATAACCCGAATAAGATCATCATTCATGACTTCAACTGCACTGTGAAGCCCGGCCAGACGGTTGCTATCGTAGGCCCCACCGGCGCGGGCAAGACCACCATGGTCAAGCTGCTCATGCGCTTCTATGATGTGAACAGCGGCCGGATTCTGGTGGACGGAACGGATATCCGGCGGATCAACAGAAGCGAGCTGCGGGAGCTGTTCGGTATGGTGCTTCAGGATACCTGGCTGTTTAAGGGGACCATTATGGAAAACATCCGTTACGGCAGGCTGGACGCTACGGACGAAGAGGTGATTGCGGCGGCAAAGGCCGCTCATGCCCACCGCTTCATCCAGACGCTTCCCGGCGGCTATCAGATGGAGCTGAACGAGGATGCCAGCAACGTATCCCAGGGCCAGAAGCAGCTGCTCACCATCGCCAGAGCCATCCTTGCGGACAATAAAATCATGATCCTGGATGAGGCCACATCCTCTGTGGATACCAGGACGGAGCAGCAGATTCAGGACGCCATGAACCGCCTGATGGAAGGCAGGACCAGCTTTGTCATTGCCCACAGGCTTTCCACCATCCGGGATGCGGATATGATTCTGGTCATGAAGGACGGAGACATCATTGAGCAGGGTACTCACGAGGAGCTTCTTGCGAAAAACGGCTTCTATGCGGAGCTGTATAACTCTCAGTTTGCAGACGCGGCGGCCTCTTAAGCCGCCGCGGACTTCATGCGGTTTCGGAATGGAAGAGAAAGGTTGGAATCGAAGATGAAAAAGCGGATCATAGCGATAGAAAGACAATATGCAAGCGGAGGCCGTGAGATCGGAAAAAGACTTTCGGAACAGCTCGAAATACCGTATTATGACGGACAGCTGCTGCTTCTTGCTGCGGAAAAATTCGGGCTGAATCCAGGAGAGGTGAGAGACAACGATGAGAAGGTCAACCGAAGCTTTCTTTATTCCGTTGCGGAGGCTGTGGAAAACTTCCGCGGCAGCGAGCGGGGGATGCTCCCCTACCGGATTTATCAGGCGCAGTCCGAAACCATCCGCCGTCTTGCCATGGAGGGCCCCTGCATTTTCATCGGCCGCTGCGCGGGAGAGATTCTGAGAGGAAGCGGAAAATGCCTGAATGTGTTCATCTATGCTTCCGATATGGATGACAGGCGGGAACGGGCAAACCGGGTGGACCAGATTCCCATGGCGGAGGCGGACCGTTATATCCGCATGAAGGATAAGCAGCGCCGCGACTATTGCAGGCAGTATGTGAATAAGGAATGGGGAGACCCGATGAACTATGATCTGTGCCTGAACAGTTCCCAGCTCGGGTACGATACCTGCGTGGAGCTGATTAAGAGAGCCCTGTAAACGGATACGCTGTCTGAAAAGAACAGAAGACCGTTTCCCCTGACTAAAAAGGAAAAGACTGGAAATACTTTTTACCAGAAGACACGGCATCAGCTGTGGAACAGAAAGGGGAAACTATGGAACCTGTCAAATCGGTAAAAATTTATCTCAACAATGCGGATGAGGTATGGAAATTCGTGAACATCATCCGGAAATTCAGCGGGGACTATGATCTGGCGGCAGGAAGCTATACGGTGGACGCCAAATCCATTCTGGGCGTCTGCGCCCTGGGAACAAAAAAGCCGCTGGAGCTGAAGCTGGTGGACCCGAAGGGAGAGGAAAGCAGCCTTCTGACCGCGCTGGGACAGTATTTGATCCGGGAATGAACGTCCGGCAGATCCGGCACCGGAAAAGAGCGGAGTGCAGAGAAAGCACTCCGTTTTTTTCTGTTATGAAGTGTTCATTTTTTGGATTGTTGGGCGGAACGCTTTATGGTATGCTGAGAAAGAGAAAGACGAAAACCATGAAAGGATGGGGCGCGTTCCTTTGCTTCGCGCCGGAATGCCGCCCCGGCGGCAGAAAGGAAAACGAATATGGGAATCTTTTTTGAGGAAAACGGCAGGGTTTTCACTCTGCAGACCAGACACAGCACCTATCAGATGAAGGCGGACGAACAGGGGGTTCTGCTTCACACGTATTACGGAGAAAAGACGGACAATACGGATCTGTCCTGCCTGATTACAAGAGGAGACAGGGGATTTTCCGGAAATCCCTTCTCCATGGGCGGCACGGACCGGACCTATTCGCTGGATACCTTCCCGCAGGAATATTCCTGCTTCGGAACGGGGGACTATCGGATCAGCGCGCTGAAGGTGGAAAACGCGGACGGAAGCAGGGCGGTCTCCCTGCGTTATGCGGGACACAGCATCGAAAAGGGAAAATATGACCTGCCCGGCCTTCCTGCATCATACGGAACGCCGGAGGAGGCAGAAACGCTGACGGTGGAACTGAAGGATGAAGAGAGCGGCGTGGCGGTACGCCTGTATTACGGCGTATTTGAAGAGCTGGATGTGATCACCCGGGCGGCGCAGATCATCAATGACGGAAAGCAGGGCGTGACCCTTCTGAAAGCTGCCAGCCTCTGCCTGGACTGGCAGGCGGGAGAATATGACTGGCTCACCTTTCACGGCAGACATGCGATGGAGAGAAATCTTCAGAGAACCGGGATCGCTCACGGCGTGCAGTCCATCGGAAGCGTGCGCGGCGCATCCAGCCATCACTACAATCCCTTTGTGATGGTCTGTGGAAAGAATACGGATGAGGAGATGGGGGACTGCTACGGCTTTTCCTTTGTTTACAGCGGAGAATTTCTGATGGAGGCGGAAAAGGATCAGATGGACCAGACCAGGCTGATCTGCGGCATTCATCCGGATGATTTTGCCTGGAAGCTGGAGCCCGGTGAGAGTTTCACTGCGCCGGAGGTGTTGATGGCTTACAGCGGACAGGGACAGGGCGGCGTCAGCCGGATCTTCCACAGGCTGATCCGCGATCATATCTGCCGCGGCCAGTGGAAGCACAGCCGCAGACCCGTGCTGATCAATAACTGGGAGGGGACCTATTTTGACTTCACCGGGGACAAGCTGGTGGACATCGCGAAGGACGCGGCGGCGCTGGGAATCGAGCTCTTCGTCATGGACGATGGCTGGTTTGGAAAGCGTGACGGCGACAATTCCGGCCTGGGAGACTGGTATCCCAATGAGAAAAAGCTGGGCTGCACCCTGAAGGAGCTGGGAGAGCGCATCACGGCGCTGGGCCTTCGGTTCGGCATCTGGTTCGAGCCGGAATGCATTTCCATTGACAGCGACCTGTACCGGGCCCATCCCGAATGGGCGGTGGCGGCGCCCGGAAGGAACCCGGTGCTCAGCCGCAACCAGCTCATCCTTGATTTTTCCAGAGAAGATGTGCAGGATTATCTGATTGGGCGTATTTCCGACGTGCTGCAGAGCGCGCCCATCACCTATGTGAAATGGGACTTCAACCGGAGCATCTGTGATAAATACAGCCATGCCCTGCCGGCGGACAGACAGGGAGAGATGGCGCACCGCTTCATTCTGGGCCTGTACCGGGTTCTGGAGACGCTGACCAGGGACTTCCCTCAGGTTCTCTTCGAGGGCTGCAGCGGCGGAGGCGGACGTTTTGACGCGGGCATGCTTTACTATACGCCGCAGATCTGGTGCAGCGATGATACGGACGCCATCGAGCGCCTGCAGATTCAGTACGGCACCTCCTTCGGCTATCCGGTCAGCGCCATGGGCGCTCATGTGTCTGCGGTGCCCAACCATCAGACCGGGCGGGTGACGCCCCTTTCCACCAGAGGCTGCGTGGCTATGTCCGGCACCTTCGGCTATGAGCTTGACCTGAATAAGCTGACGGATGAGGAAAAGAAAGAGATCAGCGGACAGATCCGGACCTTTAAGGAGTTCTATGACTGCATCCAGTACGGCGACTATTACCGTCTGACCAGCCCTCTTTCCGGAAGCTGCACGGTATGGGAGACGGCGGCGCCCGATGCTTCCGAGGCGCTGGTGAGCGCGGTATACCACCACGTGCAGGCGAATCCCGTGCCCGTCTATGTGAAGCTTCGCGGTCTGGAAGAAGAGGCCTCCTACCGCCTCAGCCTGGTGGGCCAAAAAGAGGAAATGCTCTTAAGCGGCGCGGCTCTGATGCATGCGGGCCTGCCCATTCCACCTGCAAAGGGAGATTACTGCGCATGGCAGATTCATCTGGTCAGAATATAAAGAGCCGTCAGGATAACTCAAACTAAAGGTTGTCGGGATGAATTAAATAGATAATGATAATTATTATTGATTAAGAAAAAACGGAAGAAAACCCGGAAAAACACAAGAAAAGGAGAATAATACTGTGTTATTCCGGGTTTTTTCTGCTTGCTAATTCCCAGTAATATGGTAGGATATAGAAAACGAGAAGCTGATACAGGCATAAGGATAAAAGAAAATAGAAGAAAAAACGGCTTTGCCGCAGGTGCGGCGGGAAGGAGACGATATGAAACAGGTGATTAATAACAGAAAGGCGGCCATCATCGGCTGCGGCTTTGTGGGATCTGCATCGGCTTTCAGCCTGATGCAGAGCGGCCTTTTTTCCGAGCTGGTTCTGATCGACGCGAACCGGGAGAAGGCGGAAGGGGAAGCGCTGGACATTGCCCACGGCATTCCCTTCGCCCGGCAGATGAAGATTTATGCGGGAAGCTATGATGATATTATGGATTCCGCCGTGATCATTGTGACTGCGGGAGCCAGTCAGAAGCCGGAGGAAACCCGGCTGGATCTGGTGCATAAAAATGTGAGCATTTTTAAAAGCATCATTCCTGAGATCGCAAAAAGGGACTATCAGGGAATTCTTCTGATCGTAGCGAATCCGGTGGATATCCTGACATATACAGCGCTGAAGCTGAGCGGTATGCCGGAAAACCGGGTAATCGGTTCCGGTACCGTTCTGGACACAGCCAGACTGAAATACCGCCTGGGAGAGCATCTCTCTGTGGACAGCAGAAGCGTGCACGCCTTCATCATCGGAGAGCATGGGGACAGTGAGATCGCCGTGTTCAGCAGCGCGAACGTATCCGGAATTCCGCTTAACCGCTTCTGCGAGATGCGGGGACATTTTGAGCATGAGGCGGCCACCCGCAGGATTGCTGAAGAGGTGAAGAACAGCGCCTATGAAATCATTGCGAAGAAGCATGCTACCTATTACGGCATCGCCATGTCCGTGAAGCGGATCTGCGAAGCCATCGTGCGGGATGAGAAATCCATTCTTCCCATTTCCTCCATGATGCACGGGGAATATGGAATCAGCGACGTGGCTCTGAGCCTGCCCGCCATCGTGGGAAAGGACGGCGTTGAGACACGGGTGCCCATTTCCCTGAATGGAGAGGAAGAGGCGAAGCTGAAGGACTCCGCGGATACGCTGAAAAAAGTCATCGAAGGGCTGGAGCTTTGAACGGCAAAATCGGATAGGGGAAAGCACTTCCCCTATCCGATTAAAAATACTTCTTATGCGTTTTACTGCTTTATACGACCTGATACTTCGCCACATAGACCGGAAGGCTGTCGGTCCCGCGCAGCTCTTTTCCTGCGGTAATGGTGACATCCTTGTCGGTAACGATGTATTCCAGATTGGCGCCGTCTTCCACCACGGTATCCTGCATCAGAACACAGTTCTTCACCCTGGCGCCCTTGCCGATCTTCACACCTCTGAAGAGAACGCTGTTTTCCACCTCTCCTTCGATGACGCAGCCATCAGCGGCCATGATATTCTCCGCACTGGAACCGTTGATGTAACGGGTCGGGTTATCGTCACGGATCTTGGTGTAAACGGGATTGGCCGAGAACAGAGCGTTCAGGTTGTTCTCATCCAGAAGCTTCATATTCTCGTCAAAATAGCTCTTCATGTCGCAGATGCGCGCGATATATCCGTCAAACTTAAATCCTCTTATATTCAGTCTGTCCAGAGAACGGGCGAGGATATCACGCTCAAAATAGATGTCCCCGCGCATAAACGCCTTTTCAATCCAGCTGATCAGGAGCTCCCGTTCCATGATGTAGATATTCATGCAGAAATTCTGATTGCCTTCCTTTTGAGGATTGATGAGGATCTGATTCACCTTTCCGTCCTCGTCCATCTCCAGCGTATAATACATCTCCTTGCGAAGAGCGGAGGAATTCATGGCAACATCCGGTATGGGTTCACTGGAATAGGCCACCGTGACATCTGCGCCGCTCCTGATATGAGAGTCAATCAGTGCGTTAAAATCAAAATTGACGGCAATATTTGCATCCGCCATTACCACATATTTTTCCTTCTGATCTCTGAGGAAACCGACTACGCTTGCCAGCGCCTCCACACGGCCGCTGTAGATTTTGACGGTCTTGTCCGAATAGGGCGGAAAAATATGCAGACCGCCGTTTTTGCGGGTCAGATCCCATTCACGGCCGGAGCCGAGATGGTCCATCAGGGAATGATAGTTTCTGCGGACGATGATGGAAACGTTTCCAATGCCGCAGTTTACCATGCTGGACAGAATGAAATCCACCATACGGTATCGGCTGGCAAACGGAATCGAGGCCATCAGCCGTTCCGTGACCAGCTCGGGTACCAGAGAATCATAGCTGTTCGGGAAAATGATGCCCAGTGCATCTGCGTTGGAATTTACCATTGTTCTTCACCGCCTTTTACATTATTATTCACCATGGCATGAGGGCCGATTTTGGCTCCATCTCCGATATAAACGCCGGATCCCACCGTAGCTACGCCGTTTTCATTTTCTGAAGGCATGGCGCCGACCACAGCGTTCTCTCCGATCACCACATTCTCGGCAACGATGCAGTGCTCCACCACGGCACCGGCCTTTATGACCGTACCGCCCATGACCACAGCGTCCTCCACCTTTGCACCCTTTTCCACACGAACGCCCGCAAACAGGATGGAATGCTTTACGCTTCCTTCCACATGGCAGCCGTCCGTAATCATGGAATTTTCTACCACGGCGCCGCGGCAGATCTTGTGGCCGGTCATACCGCTGTTGCGGCTGTAGATTTTCCAGTCGCTGTCAAACAGATTGATGCCGCTGTGCTCCGGATCAAGAACCTCCATGTTTGCCTCCCAGAGGGAAGCGATGGTTCCCACATCCTTCCAGTAGCCATTGAAGCGGTAGGCGTACATGCTGCGGCCGTCACGAAGAAGATTGGGGATAATATTATTGCCGAAGTCATTTTCTGATTCCGGATCAGCCTCGTCCTCAATCAGATATCTCTTCAGGATATCCCAGTTGAAAATATAGATTCCCATGGAAGCCAGATTGGATTTGGGCTCCTTCGGCTTCTCCTGGAATTCGGTGATCCGGTCGTTTTCATCCGCGACCATGAGGCCGAAGCGGGAAGCCTCTTCCCACGGCACCTCCATGACGGCAACGCTGAACTCCGCGTTTTTCTCCTTATGGAATCGGAGAAAATCGCTGTAATCCTGTTTGCAGATCTGATCTCCGGAAAGGATGATCACGTACTGCGGATTGTACCGTTCGATAAAAGGAATGTTCTGATAAATCGCGTTTGCCGTGCCCTTGTACCAGTCGGAGCCGGATGCCTGCTGATAGGGCTGCAGGATATGGACGCCTCCATGCAGGCGGTCCAGATCCCAGGGTTGTCCGTTTCCGATGTATTCATTGAGCACCAGCGGCTGATACTGGGTCAGTACGCCGACCGTATCAATACCGGAGTTAACGCAGTTGGACAGAGGAAAGTCGATAATCCGATACTTTCCACCGAAGGGAACTGCGGGTTTTGCCAGCTTCTGGGTCAGGGCATAGAGACGTGATCCCTGGCCGCCGGCAAGAAGCATTGCTATCATTTCTTTGGCCATAATGATATCCCCCTGGTTCATAATAAATGGTGATGTTGAAATTGTACCACAAAAACGATAAAAAGGACAGCCTTTTGTGCAAAAGAGAGAAATATTTTTCTGAGATTTTACAATAATAATGCTGATATTGTTATTTTTCTGACAGACAGAGGGAATGAAAGCCATGCAATTCCCATGAACAGGTGGACGGAACCGGAAATATGAATTATAATCAGAACAGAATTTCGAATACATGAAGGTATGAAAGGAAAAACGGAAAATGAGACATTATCAGCCCACGGAGCCTGAAATACATATTCTGGGAAGGACCCGGACGGGAAATCCTCTTCCGCTGTTCTGGACGGCCAGCGGTCTGGAGTTCCTGACGGATGGAGGCGAGCTGTGGTTTGAGCTGGAATCCGATTATGAATCCATGGAGGAATGGGTGCGCATAGAGGTGGACGGTTTCTGTCTGCAGCGCCTGATCGTTCCGAAGGGAAGAAGCCGTCTGTGTGCCTTCCGGGGATTTCCGGCAGGTACGATGCGCAGGGTAAGGCTGCTGAAGGAGGTACAGCCCATGCGGGAGGATGAAAAGCGCTGCCTCCTGGTGCACGGCCTGGACTGTGATGGAAAGCTGTATCCTGTTCCGGACGAAGCCTGCCGGATTGAGTTCGTGGGGGACAGCCTGAGCGCCGGAGTAGGACTGGCGGGCGCGCCTTGCCTTGTAGGGGCGGGGCCTGCGGTCTACGGCCTGGACGGCAATTACGCCCTGCTTACAGCGGAGCATTTTCAGGCGGATTTCCGCATTCTGGCTCAGTGCGGCTGGGGCGCGCACTGCTCCTGTTACAATGATTTCATCCAGATCATGCCCAGATACTATGAGCAGATCTGCGGTGTTCTGACCGGAGATCATAACCGGGAGCTGGGCGCCTTTGAGCGGAATGATTTTTCGGCCTGGCAGCCTGATCTGGTGGTGGTCAACCTGGGAAGCAACGACGGCTTCGCCGTTGACCGCCCGGCCTGGGTGGATCCGCAGGACGGGAGTTC
>ULPS01048576.1_pt1 | contig 32708 bp, 27 predicted proteins | sample 1953711 | NCBI WGS metagenome assembly ULPS01 (sample SAMEA4835635, study PRJEB28245) | human gut metagenome | biome: gut microbiome; material: fecal sample | place: Denmark | collected 2008 | reverse complement strand
TACCGGCAATCCACGGCTCGTGGAGAAAATGCCTCCTGCGGCGGCGCTTTCTCCCCTTCGCACGTAGTATAATGATTGCGCGAAGCGCAATCAGACAGAAACTGCAACCCCTGCATCACGAATCGAGGAAGCACATGAAAATCCTGGTGAATCGAAAAATCAAAGGCCTTTTTATACGTATCCTTCTCGCCCTCATATTCTTTACTCTGATTTCCGTCGTCTGCACGTTCCTGCTGCCGGGACACGCGGCGCTGTATGTCCTGCTCTCCTGCACAGGGGCCGGACTTTCCGTCCTTGTATTCCTGTATCTGTATTTTCGGGAACAGAACAGGATCATGGAGGAAGCCGCCGCGCAGATCAGGGATTATCTTTCAGGAGATACTAATGCCCGGATCTCCTGCGATGAAGAGGGCGGGCTGTACCGTCTGTTCCATGAGGTCAATTCTCTGGTTTCCATTCTGAATGCTCATGCGGAAAACGAGAAACGGGCGAAGCTCTTCCTGAAGGATACCATTTCAGATATCTCACATCAGCTGAAAACGCCTCTTGCATCTCTGAATATCTATAACGGAATCCTGCAGGAGGAAACGGCGGATACGGCGGAGCTCAGGGAATTTACAGAGCTTTCCGAACAGGAGCTTGACCGGATCGAAAATCTTGTGCAGAATCTTCTGAAAATCACCAGGCTGGATGCGGGAACCATTCTGTTTGAAAAGGCGGATGAAAACGTCTCCGATATGATGTACAGCGTCAAAAAACATTTTTCCTGGTGGGCAGAGCAGGAGGGAAAGACGCTCTCCCTGTCCGGGGATGAGACAATCACCCTTTTCTGTGACCGCACCTGGCTGATGGAAGCGGTCAGCAATCTGGTGAAAAACGCGTTTGACCATACCCGGAAGGGATGTACGATCCGTATAGAATGGCGGGCTTTCGCTTCCATCGTTCAGATTGTGGTTCGTGATGACGGCAGCGGCATCCATCCGGAAGACCTGCCCCATATTTTCAAACGGTTCTATCGAAGCCGCTTTCCACTGAACGATTCCGCGGACAGGCCTTCCGCAGATGCGCAGGGAATCGGGCTTGGGCTTCCGCTGGCAAAGGCGGTCGTGGAGGCCCATAACGGAACCATCGAGGTGGACAGCGAACCGGGAGCCGGAACCGCTTTTACCCTGAATTTTCTGATTCCTGCAAAATTGTAGGCTTTCTGTCACCTCAGAGTAGGGCCGGCGTGCTACGCTTTCCTTATCCAAATGAAAAGAGGTGTTATATCCATGGAATTGCTTGAAGTGAAAAATCTTTCCAAAACCTATGGGAGCGGCGAAGCCGCCGTTCACGCATTAAAGGGAGCATCCTTTCGTGTTCCAAAAGGGGAATACGTCGCCGTTGTGGGGGAATCCGGCTCCGGAAAAAGCACCCTGCTGAATCTGATCGGCGCGCTGGACACTCCCACATCCGGTAAGGTATGGATCGACGGCAGAGATATTTTTTCCATGAAGGAACGCAGCCTGACGGTCTTCCGGCGCAGAAACATCGGCTTTATTTTCCAGAGCTTTAATCTGATTCCGGAACTGACCGTGGAGCAGAATATCATTTTTCCCCTGCTGCTGGATTACCGGAAGCCGGATAAAAAGTATCTGGAAGAGCTGCTGAGTGTTCTGAACCTGAAGGAACGCCGCCGTCATCTGCCCGGCCAGCTCTCCGGCGGACAGCAGCAGAGGGTAGCGATCGGCCGGGCCCTGATCACACGTCCGGCGCTGATTCTCGCTGACGAGCCCACAGGAAATCTGGACACGCAGAACACAAGCGAGGTCATTTCCCTTTTAAAGGAAGCCTCGAGGCGTTATGAACAGACCATCCTCATGATCACACACAGCCGCAGCATCGCTCAGACCGCAGACCGTATTCTGCAGGTTTCTGACGGTGTGCTGACAGATTTCGGGAGGTGCCGCGAATGAAAAGCTATCTCAGCCTGATTCCCATTTCAGCCAGGGTACACCGGCGTCAAAACCGGATGACCCTGCTCTGTATCATTTTTGCCGTATTTCTGGTAACAGCCATATTCAGCACAGCTGAGATGGGCGCAAGAATGGAACAGACAAGACTGGCGCAGAAGCACGGAAGCATGTCCTTTCAGCAGATCTTTAACAGCGAGCTGGGGCAGTCGCTTCTGCTGACCGCCGCAGTGCTGTGCCTTCTGATCCTCGCCGCCGGCGTTCTGATGATTTCAGGAAGCATCAACAGCAGCGTGGCCCAGAGGACGCAGTTTTTTGGAATGATGCGCTGCATCGGGATGAGCCGCCGGCAGATCATCCGTTTTGTCAGACTGGAGGCCCTGAACTGGTGCAAAACAGCGGTTCCCATCGGCCTCATTCTGGGAATTCTCTGCTCCTGGGGGCTGTGCGCAGCCCTGCGCTTCCTTGTGAGGGAAGAATTTTCCCACATTCCCCTTTTCGGCGTCAGCATCATCGGAATCATAAGCGGTATTGTGGTTGGCGTCATGACGGTTCTGATCGCCGCAGGCGCTCCGGCGAAGCGGGCCTCGAAGGTACCTCCTGCCGCCGCGGTTTCCGGCAGTCTGGAAAACGGCAGGGCCGTGCACTCCGTCTCCTCCCATGTGATCCGGATCGAAACCTCACTCGGTGTACATCACGCCGTTTCGTCCAGGAAAAATCTGGTTCTGCTGACCGGCTCCTTCGCCCTCAGCATTATCCTGTTTCTGGGCTTTTCCGTACTGGTGGATTTTGTCGACTTTCTGATGCCCCAGTCCGCCGCTGCCTCCGACATCGACATTTCCAGCGTTGACGGAACCAATTCCATCAACGCTCAGTTCCTGGAAACGATTCGAAAGATAAACGGCGTCAAACAGGTCTACGGACGCAGGAGCTTCTTTGACGTGCCTGCGGAGCTTTCCGGTCACACGGACGCCTCTGTCACGATTGACCTGGTTTCCTTTGACGACTTTGACCTGAAATGCCTGAAAACGGACGGAATGCTCCGGCGCGGCAGCAGCCTTTCCAGGGTGTACGGAAACAGCGGTTATGTTCTGGCCACATGGGATAAAAACAGTTCCCTGGAAATCGGCGATACCATCCGCATCGGCTCAGAAACCCTTACCATTGCAGGTCTGCTGAAATACGATCCCTTCAGCAGCGATGGCCTCACCAGCGGCAGAATCACCCTCATCACCTCCGCAGAGACCTTCGCCCGCCTGACGGGCGTTACGGACTACTCTCTCATCATGGTTCAGCTGCGGGGAGATGCGACAGAAGAGGATGTGGCGGCCATCTGCAGCGCTGCAGGAAATGAAGTTATCTTCAGCGATAAACGGGAACAGAGCACTTCCGGTACGTATCTGTTCTTCATCGTCTGTGTGTACGGATTTCTTGCCATCATCGCCCTGGTTACCATACTGAACATCATCAACAGCATTTCCATGAGCGTATCCGCAAGAATCAGACAGTATGGCAGCATGCGGGCGGTGGGAATGGACGGGCGCCAGATCACAGGAATGATCGCGGCCGAAGCGTTTACCTATGCCTTCTGGGGATGTGTAACCGGCTGCGCAATCGGTCTTTCCTTCAGCAGGCTGCTCTATGATTTTCTCATCACCGCGCATTTTCCCCATGCCTCATGGACGCTGCCTGTCTGGCAGCTTACGGTGATCGTTCTCTTTGTCGTGCTGTCGACTGCCCTCGCCTCCTACGCCCCGGCAAGACGGATCCGGAGAATGGCTGTGACGGAGACGATTAATGAGCTGTGAGGGAGGCTTACGCCTCCCTCTTCCTCCGGATCAGGGTCCCGTTCTTCCCAAGCACCCCGTTTTCATATTTTCTGGAGAAAAGCACCTCGCCCTCTTCCTTCACCGAAACAGCTTCCTCTCCGCAGTTTAAGAGAATCTCCAGCTTCCGATTCTGCGAATCCAGTTTGATGTACTCCACCAGGCGTTTCTGCGGGTATCCGCCGGGAAAATGGAAATACAGGCTCCGGCAGGCTTCTTCACTCTTACGCATCTCGATCAGGCTGCGCATTGCCAGGATTTTCTCCTCATTTTCAGGGGAGGAAAGCTCGTGCCAGGGCATGGGACGGCGGCAGTCCGGATCATGTCCGCCTTCCATGGCGATTTCGGTTCCATAGTAGATGCAGGCGCTGCCAGGCATGGTAAACAATACCGCAAGCTGCTGGTAAAATATGTCCGGATCATGGAAACGGTTCATCAGCCGTTCCGTGTCGTGGGAATCCAGAAGGTTGAACATCACGTTGTTGTTCTGCTGCATATACATGGTGTAGCAGCGGTTGACCATATATTCAAATTCCGCCTTGTCCATGCTCTTATCCAGGAAAAAGTCATGGATGCCGCTCAGAAGCGGATAGTTCATCACGGAATCATACTCATCGCCCATCAGCCACTGGCTGGCATCATGCCAGATCTCTCCGAGCAGGTACAGATCAGGCTTAAGCGCTCTCAGCCGCTCGCGCATCTTCTTCAGGAAGCGGTGGGAGACCTCATTTCCAACATCATAACGGATTCCGTCGATGTCAAATTCCCGGATCCAGTCCTCACAGACGCCGCAGAAATAGTCGATCACCTCATCGTTATTGGTGTTCAGTTTGGGCATCCAGTCTGCGAAGGCAAAGGAATAAAACCTGGCGTCCCTGGTATCCGCTCTTTTTTCCAGATTGTCCCAGTCCTGAATCATGAACCAGCCGGCGTATGCGGATTTTTCCTTCTTCTCCAGCACGTCCAGCCAGGGAGCAAAGCGGCGGCCGCAGTGATTGAACACCGCGTCAACCATGATGCGGATGCCATGTTCATGCGCCTTTTTCACCAGTCTGGTAAAATCCTCATTGGTTCCGAACTGGGGATCAATTCGGGTATAGTCCTTCGTATCATATTTGTGGGTGGAATCCGCCTCCATGATGGGATTCAGGTAAATGCCCGTAATGCCCAGCTCCTTCAGGTAAGGAAGCTTCTCCTCAATTCCCTTCAGATTTCCTCCGAAACGCTCCTGGTTGGTGACCGGTCCCGCATGCCAGGGCACGATGTCCGGCGTGTTTTCCTCCGGCGTCCCGTTACAGAAACGGTCCGGAAAAATCTGATACCATACCGTTTCGTTCACCCAGTCCGGCGTCCGGTTCACATCGGCCGGGTTCATCCACGGCACGATGAAGCACTGGAGCATACGCCCTTCCATCTGCACCTGTTCCGGAGTCAGAAAGCCGTCCTCAAAATAGTACCAGACCTCGTCCTTCGTGTGCAGCTCAAAATAGTATTTGCAGCGCTTATACGCCGGACGCAGGGTAGTGGTCCACCAGAGCTGATTGCGGAGCCGTTTTTTGAAGACGATCTCCTCCCTTTTTCCCGTCCATTTTTCACTTCCTCCCATAATCCCCGCTTCATAAGGGTCCCCGTGATGCAGAAAAACCCGCTCCACATCATATCCTGTTTTCAGGTTTATGATCAGCTCGTCCTCGTTCAGGGGATAGCTCATCTGTTCCGAGGTTCTGTGATATACTCCTGTAAATTCCATTCCTACCTCTTTTTCGGCCGGATGGCCGCATTTCACCTTTCCGCTGAAAACGGGCCGGTCTTCTTTTCAGAGAATCGGCCCGTCCCGCAGATCCTTCCTGTTTTTACCTGTTCGTCAGCAGCTTCCGGTAACGGGAAAGCATCTTTTCCGCCCCGTCAAAATCCGGCATACGCCATTCCCAGTTGGGAGAGCCCACCGTTCCCGGAGTATTGATATGTCCTTTTTTCCCAAGTCCCAGAATGTCCGCCATGGGCACGATGGCGATATCTGCCCGTCCTGTAAGGGCATAGGTCAGAAGCCTGTCGTGTACGCTGCCCGTTTTGATGCCGTTTTTCTTCAGGAAAGCACGTACCTTTCTTTTGGCCGCGCAGCTTAAGTCCCCATACCACTCCATCAGAGGAGAATTGTCATGGGTTCCGGTATAGCAGATCAGATTTTCCGTTTCCGGGAAGGAATCGAACGCATATTTTCCGTCCGTATTGATGGAAAATACCAGCACCTTCATTCCTTTCAGGCCATAGTGCTCCTTCAATGTGAGCACCTCCGGCCGCAGATCGCCCAGATCCTCCGCCACCAGGCAGACGCCGGGAAGCTTCTCCAGCAGGGTGTCAATCACCTCATATCCCGGCGCTTCGATCCATTCCCCCTCCACCGCCGTGGGGCAGGTGGCCGGAATTTTCCAGAAGGTATCAAAGGCCCGGAAGTGATCGATGCGGATGATGTCGAACAGCTTATTGCTGTAGCCGATCCGGTCCACCCAGAACTGATAGCCGTTCTTTTTCAGGTAATCCCAGTCATAGATCGGGTTGCCCCACCTCTGTCCGGTAGCGCTGAAATAATCCGGAGGCACTCCGGCGATGAAGATCGGTCTTCCGTCCGTATCCAGAAGGAAGTTATCCCTGCCGCCCCACACATCCACAGAGTCCACGCCCACATAGAAGGGCACGTCGCCCATGACGCGGATTCCCGCATCGTTTGCCGCCCGCTTCACCTTCATCCACTGGGTGTAGAACAGGTACTGCAGAAACATCTGGTACTGCGCTTCCTCTTCGATTTCCGCAGCAAGAGCGCCGCGCGTTTCCGGCCAGTCTCTGTCTTCAGTTTCCCATTCATTCCAGCATTTTCCGCCGTTCTTTCTTTTCAGGGCACGGAAAACGGCATAATCGTATACCCATTCCTGGGAGATGAAGCTCTGATAAGCCTCCTCTTCCTTTCCGCCCTTTTTCACAAAAGCATCGTATGCCGCCTTCAGGTACGGTTCCTTAAAGGCGCGGACTGCCTCATAATCCACCCGTTCCGCATTTTCCCGGAAGGAGGGCGGAAGCTCGGACAGCAGCCCTTCTTCCTGGAGCGCGTCCAGGCTGATGTACAGCTCATCTCCCGCACAGGAGGAATAAGGCTGATAGGGAGAATTGCCGTATCCCACCGGATTCAGCGGCAGAATCTGCCAGATTTTCACTCCGTTTTCCCGGAGCAGGTCAATAAAATGGTATACTAACGCGCCCAGCTCCCCCACTCCCGTCCGTGACGGAAGCGAGGAAACCGGCATTAAAATTCCTGATTCTCTCATTAAAATCTCCTTATTTTTTACAGATGCCAGATGTCTCTGTTGTATTCCCCGATGGTGCGGTCGGAGGAGAAGTAGCCCGCCTTTGCGATGTTGACAAGCATCTTCTTCGTCCATGCCTTCTGGTCCTCATAGTCGGAAAGCATCCGTTCCTTAGTCCGGATGTAATCCTTCACATCCAGCAGGGTCATGAACCAGTCCTTGCCCACGATTTCCTTATACAGCCTTCCCAGGTTGACGGGATCGCCGATGCGGATCAGCTCTTTGCTGACGATGAAGTCCACCAGCTCCTGAATTTCCGGATCGCTGTCATAAATCTCTCCCGAATGGTATCCGGCGGTATCATACAGACGGATGACCTCTTCGGATTTCGCGCCGAACAGGTAGATGTTGTCATCGCCCACCAGATCGTGGATCTCCACGTTTGCGCCGTCCAGAGTTCCCAGTGTCACCGCACCGTTGAGCATCATCTTCATGTTGCCCGTTCCGGAAGCTTCCTTGGAAGCCAGGGAAATCTGCTCGGAAATATCCGCAGCAGGAATCAGCTTCTCCGCCTTTGTCACGTTATAGTTTTCCACCATCACCAGCTTCAGGTAAGGGCTCACCTGCGGATCATTATCGATGAGCTGCTGCAGGCACAGGAGCAGATGGATGATGTCCTTGGCAATGATATAGGCCGGCGCCGCCTTCGCGCCGAAAATCATGGTGATGGGGCGCTTCGGCAGATTGCCCTTCTTGATCTCTTTATATTTGTAAATGGCGTACAGCGCGTTCATCTGCTGTCTCTTGTACTCGTGGAGACGCTTAATCTGGATATCGAAAACAGAATTTTCATCAATGTCCACATTCTGTGTCTGCTTCAGGTACTTTTTCAGGTCTGCCTTGGCTTCCTTTTTGATTTCAGCAATGCGGTTCAGAACCGTTTCATCATTCTGATAAGCCATCAGCTTTTCCAGCTGAGCCGCGTCCTTCACAAAATCCGTGCCGATCAGGCTTCCCAGATAATCGGAGAGCCTGTGGTTGCAGTGAACCAGCCATCTGCGGAAGGTGATTCCGTTGGTCTTGTTGTTGAATTTCTGCGGATAAATATCGTAGAAGGGCTTCAGCTCGGATTTTTCCAGGATCTCGGTGTGAAGCGCCGCCACGCCGTTCACCGCATAGCCGTAATGGATGTCGATGTGGGCCATATGAACTCTGTTTTCCTTATCGATGATATACACCCTCTCATCGTGGAAATCCCTTCTCACTCTGGCATCCAGGTCGCGGATGATGGGAAGCAGGTGGGGAACCACCTTTTCCAGATAGGAAATGGGCCATTTTTCCAGCGCCTCTGCCAGAATGGTGTGATTGGTGTAGGCGCAGGTCTTTCTCACCACATCCACCGCTGTATCCGCATTGAAGCCTCTCGCCTCCAGCAGACGGATCAGCTCCGGAATCACCATGGTGGGATGGGTATCGTTGATCTGGATACATACATGCTCATGCAGGTGATACAGGTTCACCCCTCTCTCCTCCGCTTCCGCAAGGATGAGCTGAGCCGCGTTGCTCACCATGAAATACTGCTGATAGATTCTCAGAAGCTGTCCGGCCTCATCGCTGTCATCGGGATACAGGAAGAGGGTCAGATTTCTTCTGATATCGTTCTTGTCAAAATTGATTCCGTTTCCGATAATGTTTTCATCCACGCTGTCCAGATCGAACAGATGCAGGCGGTTGCAGCCGTTCTGCTGGTATCCCGGCACATCTATATCGTACATGGTGGAGGTCACGGTGAAATCTTTGAAAGGCACTTCAAAATGGCGCTCCGTCCGGGTCAGCCAGCTTTCCGGCGTAATCCAGGGATTCTTTTCCTCATCCTGCTTGTTGTCCTTAAATTTCTGAAGGAACAGGCCGTCGTGATAGTTCAGGCCCACGCCGTCTCCGGCCAGCCCCAGCGTTGCGATGGAATCCAGAAAACAGGCGGCAAGCCTTCCCAGACCGCCGTTCCCCAGAGAGGGTTCCGGCTCGATCTCCTCGATCTCGGTGATATCCTTCCCATACTTTTTCAGCACTTCCCTGGTTTCCTCAAACAGTCCCAGGTTGATCAGATTGTTGGAAAGCAGCTTGCCGATGAGGAATTCTGCGGAAATATAGTACAGCTTCCGGCTTCCCTCATTCCTCTTCATTCCCTCCATTCTCTTTTTGGTGATACCCAGAAGCGCCGCATAGATTTCCTCATTGGACGCATCCCGGATGGTCTTTCCGAATTTTTCCTGCAATAAAAGCTCCAGTTCTTTTTCCATGTTTACCTCCTGTTTCTGCCGCCTTTGGCGGCATCTCTTTCTGTTACATATCTCTGTTCAGTTTATTATTTTACCACATCCTTCCGGCCTTAACACCAGCCGGAAGAAAGGATTTTTCAAAATCAGATGCCGTCGTTTTCCAGCGCGTCATACACCCGAAGGATCTCGCCCACGCTCCAGGCCTGGGCGAAGCAGCCCTTTGACGAAACCGGATTTTCTCCGTCATAGATCTCCGGAAGCTGTCCGATGCATCCCTCCCGCAGGGCGGGCTCCAGAGTTTCCAGCTGATCCTTCACCGTCTGTTTCGCTTCTTCGCTGTACTCATGCACCTTCAGGTATGCCAGATAGTATGCTCCGAGCGGGAACACCCACACCGTTCCCTGATGATAGGCCATGTCCCGTTCCTCCATGGGGCCGCCGTAGAAGGGATGAAATTCTTCATCCCCCGCTTCCAGTGTCCGCAGGCCGTAAGGGGTATAGAGCTTTTCGAAAACCGTTTCCACAATCTGTTGTTCCTTCTCATGGTCCAGCATGGTAAAGGGCAGGGATACCGCCCAGATCTGGTTGCAGCGAAGCTGATCCTGCGCATGGGCACTCCCCGCCCCCACGGAAGCCTTCTCTGCATCTGTCGCGGGTAACACATCCTTCAGGCAGCCCCGTTTTCCATCCCAGAACTTTTCCGTGAAGGAACGCTTCACCTGCTCCGCCAGCATCCCGTAATCCGGGCCGTCCTCCGAAGCATACGCACTGTCTGAAGCACCTGCATGGCTATCCGGAGCACCTGCACGGCTGTCCGAAGCACCTGCACGGCTGTCCGGAGCGCCTGACCGCTCCGAAGCGCTTCCGTCCCGCATCTTTCCGGCTTCAGGCCCAAGCGCCTCCATGATCCGCAGAGCGTTGTACCAGAAGGCGTTGATCTCCACCGGCTTTCCGTGGCGCGGCGTGGGAAGGATCTCTCCCACCCGCACATCCATCCAGGTCACCTGATCCAGCCCCTGTCCGGCCGCGATCAGGCCGTCGGCTTCCATGTGGATGCCGAAATGAGTGCCCTGCATATAGCCATTTACAATGCGCTCCATCACCGGATACATCTCCTCCACAAAGGCCGTATCCCGGGTTTTCCGGAAATACAGGTACACACAGTTGATAAAGAGCAGGGCCGCGTCTGCCGTATTGTACATGGGCTCGTTTCCGCCCTCCGGAAACAGGTTGGGCATCAGGCCGTCCCGCTCATTCACCGCAAAGGTGCGCAGGATGCTTTTGGCCGTTTCGTATCTTCCTGTGCTCAGACAGATGCCGGGGAGAGCGATCATGGTGTCCCTTCCCCAATCCTCAAAAAAGGGATAACCCGCCAGAATGGTTTCCCCTTTGGTGGAATCCCTTCTGGAAACGAACTGATCCGCAGCTGCGGCGAGGGCGCCCGCCGTTTCTGACCGGAAATGGGCCTTCTGACGGAGGGCCTTTCTTCTCTCCTTCATGCCCGTGATGATCCAGCCCGCGCTTCTTTCCGAACGCTCCGTTTCAAAAACGATCTCCAGCGTACGGCTCTCTCCGGCCGGAACCTGGATGCTGATCCGATGATCCGTCTCCGTCCGCCCCGTTTCGCGCCTTCCGTCGCAGGCATCATAGCGGTAGTACAGCGTTTCCTGAATCCTGGGGATGCTTTCCAGCTCCCCGTTCGTTCGCAGATACAGATCCGGGCAGCCGGGCGCGGCATTTTCCGCATGAATCCGTCCGGAAGCCTTGCTCATGATCCGTTCCGTCTCTCCCATGTCCTTTCCCTTGGGAACGAACTGGTAAAAAGGCGTCACCCGCAGGGCCGCTTCCCTGCGGCTCCGGTTTATGATCTCATACCGGAGGGCCGCCCGGTTGGAACCGTGCTCCAGCCCTGCCTCCTTGACGATCTCCACACCGTCCGCAAGAAATCTCCACACCGGCGCATCCTCCCAGGAAAAGAAGCTCAGGTAACGGCAGCCCGTTTCCGGCTCACTCCCGGCAAACTCCTGGGTGGAAAGCACCCTTCGGGTTTCCTGTTCCATCCCGGAGGCCGCTTCTGCACCCTTCCGGACGTCCGCTTCTGCATGCTCCACGACACCCGCTTCCGCGCTTTCCCCGGCGCCGCCCTTTTCCGCAAAGACCAGCTCCTCCTTCAGGCGGTGCACCAGATTGTACCGATGATTGGGCGCCTGCACGCAGGCCATCAGAAAGGCGTGATCATTGCGCGCCGCAGCGCCCGTCATGGTCAGGGAGGAAAAACCGCCCAGCCCATTGGTCATCAGATAACAGTTTTCCAGCCCGCGGGCACAGCTTTCCTCCGAAGGAGCAGCAGACTTCCCATGGGGTGTCATTTTCCAGTCCTGCTTTCCATAGTTCCATTTCATGATTTCTACCTCTTTCCCAACACCAGAATGCTCACCGGGGCAACCTGCGCTTCCTTCCGGATCTTCCCCGGATTTTTCCACAGGAAACTGTCCTTCCCGTCCGCAAGCACTTCCCAGCCGTCACCCTCCAGGGGTACGCTCACCGGTGTTTCTCTCCTGTTATACAGAATGCAGAGCGTTTTCCACGTATCCGGCGCGCCTTTGCCCCTGTTATCCACAAAAAATCCCACGAATCCTTTTCTTTTCCACGCCGTGCGGATCCGCTCCGCCGCCTGCGGGCTCTTGTCGCACAATCCGGGAAGCCGCTTTCTCAGCGCGATCAAGCCTCTGTAGTAATCCGCCAGCTCCCTTTCCTCCCAGGCCCGCTCCCAGTCCAGCCTGTTGATGGCGATTGGCGCGTTATAGGAATCCTCCAGCCCGCCCTTGGTGCGGGCGAATTCCTCTCCGGACAGGAAGAAAAGCCTTCCCTGGCAGGTCAGATAAATGCCTGCCGCAAGACGGTACTGCCGCCTTCTTTTTTCCTCATCCGGTGTGGTTTCCGCCAGCTTATCCCACAGCGTCTGGTTGTCATGAGCGGAAATATAGGTGATGGTCTGAGAGGGAGCCAGCATACGGGCTCCCCGCTTTCCCTGCCAGGCCTTCGCGCTGTTGAGAACAGCGCCCTCCATCTCCTGCGCCCCGTTCACAAAGCCCGCCTCCTTCAGACGGAACACGCTTCCGCGGACCGCATCCCTCGTTCCGTCGGAAAAAACGCCGATATTGACATCCAGGCGCCTCACATTATTTTTGACCGCCTGGCGAAAGCCCTTCTCCATCGCCGTATCTCCGGCTGCCCATGGCTCACCGTACACCAGCTTTTCCCCTTTTCCGAACCGCTCATCCAGCGCGCGGCGGATCCGGTTCATCAGCTCCACATCCAGAAGCCCCATCAGGTCAAAACGGAAGCCGTCCATATGATATTCCTCCGCCCAGTAAAGCACGCTCTCCAGAATGAGCTTCGCGCACATGGGCCGCTCCGACGCCACATCATTTCCGCAGGCGGAGCCGTTTGACAGGGTTCCGTCCTCCTTCACCCGGTAATAATACCAGGGAACCGTCTTCTGCATGGCTGTATCCAGACTGTAGGTATGATTATATACCACATCCATGATCACCCGGAAGCCCTGCCGGTGCAGGCTCTGCACGGCCTCCTTCAGCTCACGGATACGGATCTCTCCGCGGGCGGGATCGGAGGAATAGGAGCCCTCCGGCACGTTCCAGTTCATGGGGTCGTAACCCCAGTTAAACTGCATGGGGTCTCCCGCTTCATCTACAGATCCGTAATCATAGACCGGCATGAGCTGAACATGGGTTACGCCGAGTTCCTTCAGCCAGGATAGTCCCGTTGGATGAACGCCGTCTCCGTAAAGGGTAGTGTCTTTGCAGCAGAAGGCCCGGTATTTTCCGCGCACCTCTTCCGGAAAGCCTCCCGCAGGGGCCCAGGAAAATTCCTTCACATGGGTTTCATAAATCACCTGCTCCGGACCGGCTTCCGGCGCTTCGTCCTCTTCCCAGCCCTCCGGATCCGTCCGGCGGAGATCCACCGCCATGCTCCGTTTCCCGTTGATTCCGCAGGCCCTCGCATACACATCTGTCGTAATTCTGGTTTCCCCGTCTATCTGAAGAGCAAAATCGTAATATACTCCATGCAGATCCCCGCATTCCCGATACTCCCAGACGCCCTGCTCCAGCCGTTTCATCTCATGAACCGCCAAGGCGTCCCCTTCGCTTCCGTCCCGGTAAAATCGGATCCTGGCCTCTTCCGCAAAGGGACTCCAGATGCGGAAAACGCTCTCCCGGAAAACGTTTTCCGCGCTGTCATAAAAAAATCCCAGCCTTCCGTCGTAAAAATAATTTCTGTGAAAATCCGCGTCGTTATAAAGCTGTTTCCATTCCAAAGCCGTTCGTTTCATTCGTTGTTCCTTTTCTGCCAAAATACCTGCTCCGGAAATCCGGAGAGGCGCGCCGCGCCGGAAAAAATGCCCTGCGGGGACTTCCTTTCAGGCTGCGCCGCAGTTTGGCGCGTCACACCTCTCGTCATTCATTCCATTTTCCAATCTTTGCGGTCCGCACAGACCTGGCTGCGCATGAACCGTCAGCCCTTCACCGCTCCGGACACGCCGTCCACATAGAACTTCTGCAGGCTCAGAAACAGGATGGCGATGGGGATGGAAATCAGCACCGCACCCGCGGCGAAGCTGGTATACCAGCTGTCAATATATTCCTTCTCCAGCATCTTCCACAGGCCGATTGCCACCGTGTACTGGTCAGAGTTCGCCCGGCAGATTACCTTTGCGAAAATGAAATCCAGCCAGGGAGACATGAAAGCGGTCAGTATCGTGTAGATGATGATCGGCTTGCTCAGCGGAAGCGTAATTTTACTGAAAATCTGCCATCTGGTACAGCCGTCCAGCAGAGCGGCCTCATCGATGGCGAAGGGAATGGTATCGAAGAAGCCCTTCGCGATCTGGAAGCCCAGGCCCGCGCCTCCGGAATAAACCAGAATCAGCGCCACACGGATCAGATTGCCTTCCGTCAGTCCCAGCGCCTTCAGGATAAAGTACACCGCAATCATGGACATGAAGCCGGGGAACAGTCCCAGAATCATCGCCATGTTCATGTAGGGCCTGCGCAGCTTGAAGCGCAGCCGGGACAGGCAGTAGGACACGGCAAGCGTGTAAAACGTTGCCAGAATGCAGGAACAGATGGAGATGAACAGCGTATTCATGAACATCTGCGGGAAGTTCAGGATCGTGGTATCCGTGAACAGTTTGATATAATTATCCAGCGTATAGGACTGCGGGAAGAAAGTGGATACATAGGAACCCTTCTCCGCACGGAAGCTGGTGAGCACCACCCAAATGATCGGGAACACCCAGATCACGGCCAGAATGGCCAGAATCACATGTACCACCGTATTGTTGATCAGCCTTTTTCTTCTGGCAGAGGTATATTTCTTTCCGTTCATGGCTTAAAATCCCCCTTCCTCTTTGTAGGACCTGCTGTTGCGGTAGGTGAAGAGCGCGCCGACCGCCAGAATGATGAACGTCAGGATACCGATAACCGAACCCACGTTGTAATACTGCTTATCAATGGTCAGCTTATACAGCCAGGTCACCAGCAGGTCCGTGCTTCCGGCCGTGGAAGACAGATTCGTGACCGGATCGCCTCCCGACAACAGATAAATGACATTGAAGTTGTTCACATTTCCCGTAAATGTCGAAATCAGGTACGGAGTCGTCACATAGAGCATATAGGGCAGCGTGATCTTGAAAAAGATCTGAATCGTATTCGCACCGTCCACGCGGGCCGCCTCGTACAGTTCCGCGGGAATGTTCTGAAGCACGCCGGTCAGCTGAAGCAGCGTATAGGGAACGCCGACCCAGATATTGACCACGATCACCGTCACCCTCGCCCAGGTGGGATCGGTGAAGAAGGGAAGGCTCGCGTCCGGAGCGATCAGCCCGATGTTGCGCAGCAGCACGTTTACCGCGCCCTCCGGCTGCAGCATGGTGCGCATGATCAGAAGGGACACGAACATGGGCACCGCGCAGGAAAGCACGAAGCAGAATCTCCAGAAACCCTTGGCCTTCGTATCCTTCCGGTTGATCATCAGAGCCAGGATCATGCCGAAAATATAGTTGGTGAAGGTGGCAAAGAACGCCCATACCAGCGTCCATGCCAGCACGGACCAGAAGGTGCTTCCCAGAATACTGGTGGAATCAAACAGCGTCCGGAAATTTTCCAGTCCCACCCAGTCAAACAGCATCAGATGATTGTCAATCTTGCTGTAGCTGGTAAACGCCATGCAGATCATGAAGATCAGCGGCAGAATGGTAAATGCGAAAATAAAAATCATGGGCGGCGTCATCAGAAGCCGGTACAGATTTTCATTCAGCAGACTCTTTAAGTCCTGTGAAAAGGTATTGATATGCTTTCTCTGCTTCGCCAGACATTCCACCCGGTACGCGCTCTTTAACGCGCCCCTCCAGGCCCAGAACATCAGCAGCGTCAGAAGCACCGTCGCTACGCCGTACAGAAGGATCAGGATGGACTGGTCGCCTTTGGTATAGACGTAAACCTGATTCACCTCATCCCAGATTTCCTCCTGCGGCACGCTTCCCAGAGAAGGAAGCATTCTTAAAAATCCGATTCCATTCACCGCCATGAACACCAGGTAGGCTGCTTCTATCGCCAGAAACAGCAGGCCCTTGATCTTCTGGCCGTGTACGAAATTTCCAAGCCCCATCACCACCATGGAAAGCTTTGTCTCGATTCCGCCCTTTTGGATGGCGGCCATGCAGGTATAAGGGGTCGTAAACTCATCCGCTTTTTTCTTCCTGTTCATGATACTCATTTTCCCTCCATGCCGAAGCGTTTTACGCTGAGGCACGTGCGCCGAACCTCCAGTTCGGCGCTACGATAACGGGATTTGCGACGCTTCGGCGCAAATCCTGATTGAAAAATAAGCCATCGGGCTTATTTTTCAATCTTCCCCTCATCAGATTCCATCACTGTTCATCGCTTCATTCATCTGCTCCGTCTGATCCGCAGCATTTTCATGGGTCACGCTTCCGTTCCGGATGGATTTTCCCATGTTCTCCACAGGCGTCCAGCAGTTGCTCATCTTCGATACAAAAGGCTGGAGGATGGACGTGTTGTTGAAGGTATCATTCTGCGCCGTCACCACCTCGTCCGCCTGCACCGATTCCTCTTCCATCAGCTGCGTATTACAGGGAACCACGCCGCACATCTCATAGTGCGCCTTCTGCGCCCCGGCAGAGCCCAGAAATACCGCAAGCTGTACCGCCGCAACCATGTTTCTGGTGTTGGGGTTTACGCCGATCGCCTTGGAACCCGCATAAGCCAGCATCTGCTTCTCTTCCCCGTTCAGGGTAAAGGCAGGGAGGGAGGCCACGCCCATATTGTCGCCCAGCGCTTCCTTCACCGCGTTGGCGTCCCAGGAACCGGAGAACATGGCGTTGATGCTGCCGTCACGCAGTCCCGCAATTCCTGATCCGTCCGCGTCGATGCGGAAATTGGGATTGTTTTTCAGGTCGATCAGATAGTTGGTAACATCCACCGCCTTCTGTCCGCCAAAATCCACGCCCGCCGCTTCGTCCGTTCCGTCTCCGAACAGGGTGCAGCCGTTTGCCAGATAAAAGGCCGGAAGATACCAGGAATTGGTGAAGGGGAAGGAAACTACACCCTTTTCCAGCATGGTATCCAGGTTCTTAATATCCTCTTCCGAAAATACGCTTTTGTCATAATACATAAACCAGGTATTCGTGGTAAAAGGCACGCCGTACAGGTTATCGTCCATGGTGAGGGAACTGATCACCTCCTTAGAGTTCATTCCCTCGATCTGCTCCCTGTATGTTCCGCCGAATTTCGCCAGTGCATTGGCGTCCGTCAGCGTAGTCAGCGTATCGTTGGCATACATGAATACATCCGCGCTGGCCTCCGGGTCCTGCGATACCTGCCCGGCAGCGCTGGCCTCATCCGCCACACCGTATACAAAGGTGATATCCCATTCCGGATGCTCATCCGCAAAGGCCTCGCACATGGTCTGAAGCCATTCTCCGTTATCCTTCGACTGGTCGTTCTGCGGAGACCATACCATCAGCCTGACCTTTTCTCTTCCAGATGAAGCCTCCCCGGAAGCCGCACCGCATCCTGACAGGCCTGTGGCGGCAAGCGCCCCTGCCCCTAAAAGTGCCACTCCTCTTTTCCTCATTTCTGCCTCCATTTTATAAAAAGTTTCGTAATGTTTCGCCATGTTTTCATAGTACATCCCCCCGTCTCATTCGTCAATGAAAAAACGCATTAATTCTGATAAATTCTCTCTTTTATCCAGTTTTACAACCCCGTTTTTATGGAAAATGCCGAACCCAAAATTCCGATTTACTTAACTTTACGAAAAAATCGATTTTCAATCCCGCCGCAATTGCTTTTCCGGCTTTTCTCTTATATAATGAATCCAGAATAACGTTCCATTTGTTTTGTGAAAGGAGATGGGCTGAAGTGGCAACAATACAGGATATAGCGGACAGACTCGGCGTTTCCAAAGGGACCGTCTCCAAAGCCCTGAACGGCGCCCCGGATGTGAGCGAAACTTTACAAAAAACGATTCTGGAAACTGCTGTGGAAATGGGTTATACCATTCGAAAACGAAGGGAAAAGAAAAAGCTGTGCATCCTCACGGAAAATCTGGAATATGAGGAGCCGCATCAATTCGGATATGATATCATTCTGGGCTTCCGTCAGATGGCTGAGCCCGCGGGATATGAAGTGGAGATTATCGACGTCACGGAAAAGCTTCAGAAGGCTTTTTCCTATGATGTCTTCATGCTGAAAAACGGCTACGTAGGAGCGTTTGTCCTGGGATTCTCCCTGAACGATCCCTGGATGAAGGATTTCCAGACCGCCAAAACCCCCGCCGTCCTGTATGACAACTATATTCCGGCCAATCCCGGCATAGCCAGCCTGGGTATTGACAACAATGAAGGGATGGCGCTTGCGGTCTCACATCTCAGAGAACTCGGCCACAAAAAAATCGGTTACCTGAGCGGCGCTCTCGGGTCTTATATCATGCAGGTACGCCACAGCGCCTTTTTTCATGCCATGCGTCAGAACGGCCTGAAGGCTGGCCCGGCTCAGACCGGAAGCTCCTATTATATTACGCAGTGCCTGGAAAAGCACCTTCCCCGTCTTCTGGAGCAGGGTACCACTGCGCTCATCTGCAGCCATGACCAGCTGGCCAATGCCGCCATCATTCAATGCCAGCAGCTCGGTCTGCGTGTTCCGGCAGACATAAGCATCATCGGTTTCGATGACCTTCCCATGAGCGCCTATACATCTCCCCCGCTGACTACTGTCCGTCAGGATCGGATTCAGCTGGGAAAAAGCGGCTTTCATGCCCTGACCAGCCTGATAAATAAAATCGCCATCGGCACTCTTCTTCTACATGCACAGCTGATGGTGAGAAACTCCACAAGTCCCTGTTCCGCCGTCTCTCTCCCGGAAGCGCAGAAGCAGGCGGAACTGCCGGAATAACCGAAAGTTTCGCCTGCCCTCAGGGTATTATTGCCAAAGGCCGGAAGGTCCGGACTATCCGCTGACGCTCAGAATGTCCTCCAGACAATGCCGGATCCCTTCCGATGTCTCCGGGAAAACAATTCCCGCACCGGCTGTTTTTTCCGGGTCCATACACAGGTTTCTGATGCCGCCGTCTCCGGAAACAGGCTCCAGTAACTCCTCCATTCCTGTATTTTCCAGAACACCTCTCATAATCTCATACATGCTTCCGTAAGCCGGACTGCCGAAATTATAGATTCCGGCGGGCAGCTCCCATGCCGCTTCCATCCTGCGGACCACCTCTTCCACATCCGTCACGCCACGGTGATCTGTTACCGAATAGCTTTGTTTCTTTTTCCCCTGTCCCTGATAGAGCATCCGGCACAGCTCTTCCAGGCCGGATGCAAGATTCCTTCTCCCCTTCCGCCGCTCCTCCTCCGTCAGTTCCCCGTACATCCAGGTAAGACGCAGGATGACGCTGTCCGGCTGCTCCGCCAGACAGGCTTCTTCAGCCAGAAGCTTATGCCTTCCATAGACCGGAACCGGACTGCAGTACTCATCCTCCCGGTGAGGGCGCAGATATTCCTCCAGGCTTTCCTTCTCCCCTATTTTCCGGAAATACACCTGATCCGAGCTGCACATAATCATGCGTGCGCCCGCCATTTTGCAGGCCCGGGCCAGATAACGGGTACCTTCCACATTCACCCGCATGGAAAGCTCCGGATCCCTCTCGCAGGCTCCCACATCGGAAATGGCCCCGCAGTGGAGAAGCACATCCGGCTGAAAGTCCCCCACTGCTTTCCGCGCGTTCTCCTCCCGGGTGAAGTCCAGCTCTTTATGAGAAGGCGCCCAGACTTCATATTTATCTTTGTAATAGGAAAACAGACGGCTTCCGAGGAAACCGCCCGCTCCTGTCAGCATGATTCGCATGCCTGCCTCCTTCGCAGTATTTACGCCAGATATACGCGCCACATGCCGGCTGCAACGCTGCAGCATTTACGCCAGCATCTCGTCCTTCTTTGCCAGGATCTTTTCCACAGCCGCGCAGGCAGGACAGTCGCAGTAAACCGCTCCGGCAGCCTTGATTTCCTTTCCGTGGGCTGCGACCTCCTTCGCCTTTTCCGCTCCGAAGATCTTCGCTCCCGTCTCCGATTCCGCAAGGCCGATCAGGGCGTCCACAGTGACGATGTCCGCTTCCAGCTCGGCAACATACTTCTTTGTCTGCTCTGTTTCGTTTTCGGTTCCCACCGCATCCAGCCATGCCTGCGCCGCTTCCTTCGCCTCCCTGCTGCAGCTTGCCGCGTTCATCAGCGCGTGAGTCTGTTCCACCACATAATCCAGAACTTCTTTTTTCATAGAATTTTCCCCTTTCTTTGCGTTTGTATTTACCGCATACTTACACCGAGCCGAATTGAGCTCTGCGTAATTATTGTAACAGGAAGCAGACCGGAAATCCAGCATGAAATAGCCGCTTTTCTATTCCCCCGTCGCATTACGGTACGCTTCACTTCCGGAATCGGCCCAGCCTGTTTTCCCGCTGCTTATCACTTCGCCCGTATCGTAAACCCAGGCATACATGTCGAGAATTCTCGCCTGATCCGGTGCCCAGGAACCATCCTCATTTTTGTCCACGGAATAATACACGTACAGACCGCATTTTCCATTTTCCGATTCGCGGTCATACATCAGGTACTCCACTTTTTCTTCATCCTCGAAGAGGATAATCCGAAGGTTTCCCTTTGCGTCATTGTCTTCCCGAAAATCATACCCTTTATCCTGAAAAAGCTGCTCGTAGACTGCGCGATATCCGTCCACGATGAGCTGATAGGCTTCGTCCACTTCGCCTTCTTCTGCCGTTATCGTTTCCCCTGCAGCCTGTTCACTGACGGGCTCTTCCGGCATGACCGCCCCGCCGGATTCTTCTGAAAAAATATCACCTCTCGACTGCAGAAGCAGGGTATACTGCCCATTGGGAGATTCAGAGGTATCTACCGTATTTATCTCATTTCTGTCTGAAATTCTTTCAATTCCCACCCGTATCACAAAATATACCAGGCAGACAACTATTGTTATGATAATCTTTATGAACTGCTTTTTCATTTTTTCCTTTATGCCTTCATTCTGCCAAAGCTTCCTCCTGAATCTCCCTCTCCATATGCGCCCGGCAGGAAATCCGGCAGGCGGCGTCATCGAAGCCCACTGTCATCTCTCCATGGGGGCATAACGGTCCGGGACCATCTCCACGCTCACCGCATGCAGATTCTTCATGGAAATATCCAGAATCGGCGCAGAATGGGTCAGTGCGCCGCTGGAGATATAATCCACACCGATTTCGGTCAGGCGGGCGATATTTTCCTTCGTCACATTGCCGGAGCATTCCGTTTCCGCCCGGCCCGCGATCAGTTCCACCGCCTTCTTCATCTCCTCCGCCGACATATTGTCCAGCATGATGATATCCGCGCCGGCATCCAGAGCCTCCTGCACCATGTCCAGATTCTCTACCTCCACCTCAATCCGGCGGACAAAGGGCGCATATTCCCTCGCCATCTGGACGGCTTTCTTCACGCTTCCCGCAGCCCCGATATGGTTATCCTTTAAGAGAACGCCGTCGGACAGATTATAACGGTGATTATAACCTCCGCCGACCCGCACGGCATATTTTTCAAAAATCCGCATGTTGGGCGTTGTTTTCCTCGTATCCAGTAGCTTCGTTTTCGTTCCCGCAAGGAGTTCTGCCACGGAACGGGTATAGGTCGCAATGCCGCTCATCCGCTGCAGGTAGTTCAGAGCCACCCGCTCTCCGGACAGGAGGCTGCGGATATCTCCCCGCACCTTCCCCATCAGCTGCCCGCAGTTCACTTCCTCTCCATCCTTACAGAAAAAATCGCATTCCACTCCGCCATCCAGAAGCTGGAACACCCTGGCAAACACCTCCAGTCCTGCGATCACGCCGTCCTGTTTACAGATCAGATCCACCTCTCCCGGCACAGCCTCCTTCATGACCGCGTTAGTGGTCACATCCTCGCTGGAAATATCTTCTTTGAGTGCTTCCAGAATCAGATGATCCGCCTGGAGCGTCATGGTAATTTTATTCATACTCACTCTTCCCTTTCCTGTAATTCCCATATTCCAGCCAGAAGCCGGAGCCCTGCACTCTGCTTCAGAGCAGAACCGGATATAGGGTGAGTATAACACAATTTTTTCGCGGATTACATCCCCTGCAACAGATTCTTCTCAGGACGACAAAAAAGAGGAAGCTGCCTGCTTCCCCTTCATTTCTGTCCTCCCGTCTGTCTGACTTTCAGACATTTCTTTTCCCCGTATTTTCATCCTGTTCCAGCTCGGGATCCCCTGGCTGGTAAAGCAGCTGCGCATATGATTTTTCCCTCTCCGTCATCGCTTTTCCTCTTTGTTTACAGCACCTTCGACAGAAACTCCCTCAGTCTGGGATTCTTCGGATTTTCAAAGAACTCCTTCGGCCCGCTCTCTTCCTTGATCTGCCCGTCGTCCATGAACAGCACGCGGCTTCCGACCTCCTTTGCGAAGCCCATCTCATGGGTGACGATTACCATGGTCATGCCGTCCCTTGCCAGCTCCGTCATGACGCCCAGCACCTCTCCTACCATTTCCGGGTCCAGCGCGCTGGTGGGTTCGTCAAACAGCATCACGTCAGGATGCATGCACAGAGAGCGCACAATGGCAATTCTCTGCTTCTGCCCGCCGGAAAGCTGAGAAGGATAGGCCTTCGCCTTCTCCGCAAGGCCGACCAGCTTCAAAAGCTCCATGGCCTCCTTTTCCGCTTCCTGCCTGCTCTTCTTCAGGAGCTTTATGGGCGCCAGCGTCAGATTCTGCAGAATGGTCTTATTCGGAAACAGGTTGAAATGCTGAAACACCATACCGATATGCTGGCGGTATTTATTGATGTTCGTCCTGGGATCCGTGATATCCTGTCCCTCAAAAAGAATCTGGCCGGCAGTCGGCTCCTCCAGCAGATTCAGGGAACGCAGAAAGGTGGATTTTCCCGAACCGGAAGGGCCCACGATCACGACAACCTCCCCCTGGGAGATTGTCGTGCTGATATTCTTCAATACCTCTGTTTCTCCAAAGGATTTGCAGAGATTCTTTATTTCAAATAAAATCTGTCCGTCAGCGCTCACTGGTACGCAGCCTCCTTTCCAGTCTGGATACTCCTGCCGCAAGCAGGGATACGATCGCCAGATAAATCAGTGCAACCGCGATCAGCGGCATGAAGGCCGAATAGGTCTGGCTTCGGATGACGTTTCCTCCATGCGTCAGATCCGTCAAAGCTATGTAACCGCTAATGGAAGTTTCCTTCAGCAGAACGATAATCTCGTTTCCCAGAGCGGGAAGCACATTTTTAAACGCCTGAGGAAGGATAATATGCCACATCGTGGCCGGGTATCCCAGTCCCAGACTTCTTCCGGCTTCAAACTGACCGATATCGATGGCCATGATACCGGAACGGACGATCTCCGCCACATAAGCCCCGGAGTTAATGCCGAAGGCCAGGATCGCCACGATCCGCTTGTCAATATTGACGCTTCCGAAGATGACATAGTACATGATCAGCAGCTGAATCATGGTGGGCGTTCCGCGGATCACCGTCAGATAGATCTGGCAGATCAGGTCCACCAGCTTAAACAGATAATAGCCCGCCATTTTCCAGAGCCAGACTCCCTTCTCCTTCATGTGCGGAGGCTTCCTGATTCCTCCCCGCACCGCGCTGGAACGAACGATAGCCGCCAGAAACCCCAGCACAAGCCCAAGGATAACCGCAAAAAAAGTGATGAGCAGCGTCGTCTTCAAACCGTTCGTCAGATACTGCCATCTGTCATCCTTGATAAAATTGAGATAAAACTGATCCTTAAAATTCTGCATTACATCCTCTCTTTCCGCGGCCAATATCCCGGACTCCGCCTGACAGCAGGTCTTTCTTTATGATAAAAAAGACTCCAAAGCCTTGCTTCGGAGCCTTTCATCAGTCCGATTTTTACTCTTTTACGATGATAACCTGCTTGGAGGTCGCATAGGAATCGGTGAAGTCCACGCTCTGCTGACGGTCCTCCGTCACCGTAATTCCCGCCACGCCTATGTCGGCCTTGCCGGACTGAATGGCATTGATGATGGCATCGAATTCCATATCCTCAATCACCAGATCATATCCCAGAACATCACATACCGCCTGGGCCATATCCGCATCAATTCCAACGATCTTATCCCCGTCATAATATTCATAGGGTTCAAAATAAGCATTGGTCGCCATAACGAGCGTTCCATTGGAACGGTCCACATCCGCAGGTGACTCATAAGGGGACTGGCCCTTCGTATCATCCCCGATGTAGTTGTTCACGATGCTCTCCAGCGTTCCATCCTCTTTCAGCTGAGCAAGTGCGCCGTTGATCGCCGTTACCAGCTCATCGTTTCCCTTTGCCACACAGATTGCATAAGACTCTTCCGCAAAAGGCTCATCCAGAATCTTAAGTCCTTCTGTATTCGCCACAAAGGCCTCGGCAGGCTGCTCATCGATGATCACGCAGTCCACCTTGCCCTGAAGCAGTGCCTGAACCGCATCGTTTCCCTTGTTGAAACGCTCGATCGTGGAGCCCTCTTCTTCATAATCGGATGCATAAATATCACCCGTTGTTCCCAGCTGAACGCCGATGGTCTTTCCCGGAAGATCATCGATTCCGGTAACTGCGCTTCCCGTGGAAGCTGCTTCTGTTGCTGCCGTATCCGTCGCCGCCGTATCCGTTGCCGCTGTCTGTGTGCTGCTTCCGCATGCTGCCAGAGAGATGGTCATGCATACGGCAAGCGCTGCTGCCAATATCTTTTTCATAGTCTCCTCCTCGCGCCTGTGGCGCTGATGCATAATTATACAACATTTAATACTTATATTAACATAGTTTTTTCAAAAGACAAGCGGTAATTTTCACAAAAAGTTCATAAAAATACGCCCCACAGCCATATTAAATGACTGTCAGAGCGCTTTATTTTACCACTCCATCACAATGGAGCCCCAGGACAGACCTCCGCCAAAGCCGGACAGCACGATCTTATCTCCCTTTTCCAGCATTCCCTTCCGGTTGATCTCGTCCAGCAGAACCGGAACGCTGGCCGCGGACATATTTCCGCAGTGATCCAGACCAATGGGGAATTTTTCCTCGGGTACATGCAGCCGCTTCGCAACCGACTGGATAATCCTCAGATTCGCCTGATGCAGCACGAAATACTTCACATCCTCCGCCTTCACACCGGCGTCCGCCAGAGCCTTCTGAATAGACGCCGGAACCGTCGTCACCGCAAACCGGTATACCTCCTGGCCGTCCATATGCACATAATCCACGATCTGCTCCTCATCGGTCAGCGGATTATGATTTTTCCGGTTCACGCACAACAGAGCGCTTCCCTTTTTCCCGTCGCAGCCCTGATCATATCCCAGAATACCCGTTTCTGCAGGCTGAAGTACGGCGGCTCCCGCACCGTCTCCAAACAGCACGCAGGTGCTTCTATCACTCCAGTCCATGATTCTGGACAGGCTTTCCGCGCCGATCACAAGCGCGTTTTTGAATCTCCCCGCCTGCAGAAAGGCATCCGCTGTCTGAATGGCAAACAGAAATCCGGAACAGGCGGCGTTGATATCAAAGGCCATCGCCCGGTCCGCACCCAGCCTCGCCTGCAGCTCACAGGCCGCCGAAGGAGTCACATGATCCGCTGTCACGGTTCCCACCACGATCAGCTCCAGATCCTCCGCCGCAACAGACGCCTGCTCAAGTGCCTGCACCGCGGCTTCATATGCCATATCTGTCGTTGTCTCCTCCTTCACAAGATGCCTTTCCCGGATCCCGGTTCTGGTCCTGATCCATTCGTCGGATGTATCCATAATCCCGGAAAGCCAGTCGTTTGTCACACAGGTTCCAGCCAGACAGCTTCCCGTTCCCGTAATTCTGCTTGTCATTACCTCTCCTTTTGCCGCCGGAGGCGGCATTTTATTCCTCTATCTGATTCAGGCAAATTCTTCCATAATGTCCTTCACATGCTCCATTTTCCGGGCGCGCCATGCGTTGCTTCCGCAGAAAATCAGGCCATTATCCACATCGCCCTTCACCGCGTTCACAAGAGCCTCTGTAATACAGTATGGCGTGTCCGCCGGGTTACAGGTCTTGATGCAGCCATAACAGGGGCCATGAGGGATTTTTCCCTTCTCCGCCTTCTCAAGAAAAGCGTTCCGGATCGCACGTCCCGGCATTCCCACCGGACTTTTTACCAGAACAATATCTTCCTTTTCCGCATTCAGGTAAGCATCCTTATAGGCCTGCGCCGCATCACATTCCCAGGTCGTCACAAAACGGGTTGCCATCTGAACGCCGTCCACTCCCAGATCCAGCCAGGGCTGTGCATCCTGTCTGTCATAGATTCCGCCCGCCATGACCACCGGAATCGTCTTTCCGGCCTCCTCCGCCCATTTTCTCACGGCGGTCAGGATCCGTTTCACCTCTTCCTCATAGTGCAGAGCAGCGATATCTTCCAGCTGGCTCCGGTCAAAGCCCAGGTGGCCTCCGGCCAGAGGTCCTTCGATCACGACCAGATCCGGCAGGCGGCGGTATTTTTTCTCCCAGTAGTGAAAAATGACCTCTGCAGATTTCAGGCTGGAGCAGATCGGAGCCAGAAGCGTGCGGCCCTGCGCTCCGATTTCTTCCTCCGCTTCCTGCACCGCCTGCGGAAGAGTAACGGGGAGGCCCGCTCCGGAAATAATCAGATCCACACCCGCCAGGACGGCCTGGCGTACATATTCCTCATATCCCCTGGTGGCAACCATGATGTTTACGCCAATGATGCCGCCGGGTGCAAACTGTCTTGCCCTGTGAATTTCCACAGGGATCTGCCGCAGATTCACCTCATGCGGATTCCTGTCATAGTCCGGCTCCCGATAACCGATCTGGGCTGTTGAGATCACACCGATTCCGCCTTCTGCCGCCACGGCTCCCGCAAGACCGGAAAGGCTCACTCCAACTCCCATTCCGCCCTGAATCACAGGAATGCTGGCTTTCAGCCGTCCGATCTGAAGTGGTTTAGGTTCCATATTAACCTCCATGCCGAAACGCGGCCAGACTTTGCTTTGCCGGGCTTCGGCCGGGCGCCGGACTTTCCGCCCTGCGCCGTTTATCCGCACCACTGAGGCACGAATTATTCTTATTTAATCCGGTTCCCGTTTATTCCGGGTCCGTCACCGCAAAGGTGAGCTCCGCCTTTGCAACCAGCTTTCCGTTTACAGTCGCCTTTGCGCTTCCCACACCGATAGGGCCCTTGCGCCTGATAATCTCGGTTTCCAGCATGAGCACGTCTCCGGGAACCACCTTCCCCTTAAAGCGCGCCTGATCAATGCCGCCGAACAAAACCAGCTTTCCCTTATTCTCGGGAAGGCTTAAGATAGCCACCGCCCCTGTCTGTGCCAGCGCCTCCAGAATCAGTACCCCCGGCATTACCGGCTCCTGGGGAAAATGTCCGGCAAAAAAAGGCTCATTCATGGTCACGCATTTTTTTCCGACAGCGCGCACGCCCGGCTCCAGCTCCTCAATGGTATCGATCAGAAGCATGGGCTGTCTGTGCGGAATGATTTCCATAATCTGTTTTGTATTCAGTGCCATAAAAATCCTCCATTCCGGAGCAAAAGCTTCGATCCGCCGCCAGGCACGCGGTGCCCGGCGGGCTTTACGCTCCTATTCCGTGTATTTTTTTACCAGAAGGCTTGCGTTATGGCCGCCGAAGCCGAGGGAGTTGGTCAGCGCATAGGGCACCTCCTCCTGCACCGGCTCCTTACAGTAGTCCAGATCGCATTCCTCATCCGGTATTCTGTATCCTACTGTAGCATGAAGATAATTTTCCTGCAATTCCTTGACGCAGGTGATGAATTCCACAGCTCCCGCCGCCCCCAGCAGATGGCCGATCATGGATTTGGTGGAATTGATGTGTACGTTTTTCGCATGCTCTCCGAAGGCCAGCTTGATGGCCCTGGTTTCAAACAGATCGTTCAGTTTGGTTCCGGTTCCGTGCGCGTTGATATAGGTCACTTCCTCCGGTGCGACGCCCGCATCCTTCATGGCGTTCTCCATCGCCTTTGCCGCGCCGGCTCCGTCCTCTGCGGGAGAAGTGATGTGATATGCGTCAGAAGAGCAGCCATATCCAACCAGCTCCGCATAGATCTTCGCTCCGCGCGCCTTCGCATGCTCCAGTTCCTCCAGAATCACCACGCCGGCGCCTTCCCCCATGACAAAGCCGCTTCTTTCCTTATCAAAGGGAATGGAACAGCGCTCAGGATCACTGCTGCTGCTTAAAGCGGTCAGAGCGCAGAATCCCGCCACACCTATTGGCGTAATGCTGCTCTCAGCACCGCCTGCCACCATCACATCCGCGTCCCCGTACTGGATGGTGCGCATGGCTTCACCGATACAGTTGGTTCCCGTGGTGCATGCGGTCACTACGTTAATGCTCTTTCCCTTCAGCCCGAACTGAATGGATACGTTTCCGGACGCCATGTTGCTGATCATCAGCGGTACCATAAGCGGATTGATACGGTTCGGCCCTTTCTCCAGGAGCTTGCTGTGTTCCCTTTCCATCGCCTGCAGAGAGCCGATTCCGGACCCCACTGCAACGCCCACGCGCCAGGGATCCTCCTTCTCCATATCCAGTCCGGAGTCTTCCAGCGCCTCTTTCGAAGCCGCCACAGCATACTGGCAGAATGCTTCCATTCTTTTGGCCGCCTTGAAGTCCATATAGTTTTTAGGGTCAAATCCCTTTACCTCTGCGGCCAGACTGGCCTTATACCCTTCCGCATCAAATTTTGTAATCGGACCGAAGCCAATCTCACCTTTCTTTACCCCGTTCCAAAACTCTTCCACGCTCAGTCCAAGAGGCGTAATCGCTCCCATCCCCGTCACAACAACTCTTCTGCTCATTTCTTCCTCCAATTTGCCGCGAATCGCTCCGCGCTGTTTATAAGCTGCACCCGTATTACCGTGCTGCTAGATTGCCATTCCTCCATCCACGGAAATTACCTGTCCTGTGATATAGGAGGCTCCGTCTCCTGCCAGAAAAGCCACCAGCTCAGCCACATCCTCCGGCTTTCCTTCTCTCTTTAAGGGAATTCGGGAAAGCACCTCTTTTCTCGCTTCCTCCGGCATTGCCGCAGTCATATCCGTAGAAATATATCCCGGCGCAACCGCGTTAACCGTCACATTCCGCGCCGCAAGCTCTCTCGCCACGCTCTTGGTCAGCCCGATCACACCTGCTTTACTCGCCGCATAGTTTGCCTGTCCCGCATTTCCGAGAATGCCGGAAACGGAGGACAGATTGATGATTCTTCCGCCGCGGAGCTTCAGGAAATTCCTGTACAGATGCCGGATGGTGTTGAAGGTTCCCTTCAGGTTGGTATCGATCACCTCGTCAAAGTCGTTTTCCTTCATTCCGGCCACCAGATTGTCTCTGGTAATTCCCGCATTGTTCACCAGGATATCCACCCGGCCAAAATCCGCAAGCACCTGCTTCATCATTTCTCCACAGGCATCGTAATCCGCCACGGAGCACTGATAAATTTCAGCCCGGCGTCCCATCCGGCGGATCTGTTCTGCCGTCTCCTGCGCCCGCTCCTTGCTGCCGTTATAGTTAATTGCCACATCTGCTCCTTTTTCAGCCAGCGTCAGGGCGATCTGTTTTCCAATTCCCCGGCCTGCTCCGGTTACCAGAGCCACTTTTCCTTCCAGCATTTTAATCTCCATTCTGGAGCGTAGCAAAGCTCTGCTTTGCCGCGACGGGGCGAATGCCCAAAAGCAATTTGTGACGCTCCTGCACAAAATTGCTGCAAAGCTGCGCCTTGCAGCCGCGGCGGCAATACAGCTATCACGATTCCATGCTTCGTCCTTTACAGCTTCTCCAGGTCTTCCACGTGTTCCACGTTCTTTACGGTCACAGTTTTGTCAATTCTGCGCATGAAGCCGCTCAGCGACTTTCCGGGGCCGATCTCAATGAAAGTATCCACACCGTCCGCAATCATGCGCTCCACGCACTGCTGCCAGCGGACAGGAGAGGAAACCTGTCTGACCAGGAGATCCTTGACAGCAGAAGGGTCCTCCACATAATCCGCAGTCACATTGGACAGATAGGGAAGCTGAATGCCCTGGATGTCAATTCCCTCCAGCGTTTCCTTCAGACGTTCTCCGGCACCCTTTAAAAGAGAGGAATGGAACGGCCCGCTCACCTTCAGAGGAACGCAGCGCTTTGCCCCTGCCTCCTTCATCTTTTCCGCCGCGCGGTCCACCGCTTCCTTTTCGCCTGTAATCACCAGCTGTCCCGGACAGTTATAATTGGCCACGGACACCTCGCCCGGCGTTTCCTCACAGAGCTTCTCCACCGTCTCGTTAGGAAGTCCCAGAACCGCCGTCATCGCTCCGCCCACAGGAACCGCTTCCTGCATGTAAATGCCTCTCTGGCGCACGCAGGAGAAAAGATCCTCCTCCTTCATCACACCTGCGGCTGCAAGCGCCGCATATTCTCCCAGGCTCAGGCCTGCTGCCACATCCGGCTTGACGCCCTTTTCCTCAATCGCCTTCATCAGCGCCACCTCTACGGTCAGCATGGCAATCTGCGTATATTCCGTAATGTTCAGCCTGTCGTTCTCTTCAAAGCACAGTTCCCTCAGATTCAGTCCCGTACTCTTTTCCGCCGTTTCAAACACCTCGCGGCATACAGAAAAGGAATCATAAAAATCCTTCCCCATTCCCACATACTGGGAACCCTGTCCCGGAAAAATAAATGCTGTTTTTCCCATTCCTACCTCCTGATCTGCCGCCGCAGGGCGGCATTCTGTTCCGGAAAAGAACGGCGCCAGCCGTTCTTTGGCACGAATCCCTGATTCGTGCCGTCTCCTATACAGCCGCCGCAGGACGGCCTCCATTTACTTTGAATTTCAAATTATATGTCTGAAAAAAATGCCGCAGATCCGGCGTCCTTTCGGGGCTTCCTGCCCCTTCTGCAGATGATACCCTTGCGGGCAGAATCTCCACAGAATGAAAGGACTCCGCAAACGCGGTATTTTTATATTTATCCGGCAATATCCGTTTCCGGAAGCTTCAAAAGCGCACAGCCATCCCGGACCACCTCTTCGATGATCTCCTTACAGGTCTGCTCCTTTGTCACCAGTCCAGCACACTGTCCGGCCATCACAGTTCCGTTCACCACGTCGCCGTCCATAACCGCCTTTCTCAGGGAACCAAGGGTCAGGTATTCCAGCTGCTCAAAAGGAGCGCCTTCCTTCTCCAGCTTCAGGTATTCCCTGGTCATCTTGTTGCGGATCTGACGAACCGGATGTCCAGTGCTCATACCTGTCACCTCGGAATCAATATCGCGGGCCTTAATTACCTTCTGCTTATAATTCTCATGGACGATGGATTCCTTCGCTACCACAAAACGGGTTCCCATCTGAACTCCCTGTGCGCCAAGCATGAAGGATGCGGCAAAGCCTCTTCCGTCCGCAATGCCTCCGGCAGCCACGACCGGAATATTCACCGCGTCCACCACCTGGGGAACCAGAGTCATGGTCGTCGCGGAGCCGATATGTCCTCCGCTCTCCATTCCTTCCGCCACCACAGCATCAGCGCCTGCGCGCTCCATCATCTTCGCCATCGCAACGCTGGCAACCACGGGAATGACCTTCACTCCCGCCTTCTTCCACATATCCATAAACTTCGCAGGGCTTCCGGCACCGGTGGTAACGACCTGAACGCCTTCCTCTACGACGATTCTGGCAACCTCCTCCGCATTGGGATTCAGCAGCATCACGTTCACGCCGATGGGCTTATCAGTCAGCTCCCGCGCCTTGCGCACCTGCTCTCTCACCACTTCCGGCGGAGCGCTGGCAGCTCCGATGATCCCGAGGCCGCCCGCCTCAGACACGGCGGCCGCGAGATGATATTCTGCCACCCAGGCCATTCCGCCCTGGATTACCGGATATTTGATTCCAATCAGTTCCGTTATTGCAGTTTTCATTATCCCTCAATACCATGTTCTTTCAGATAGTCCACAACGGAGCCTACCGTAGTCAGCTTCTCCAGCTCCTCAGCGGGAATCTCTACGCCATACTCCTCTTCCACAGCCATAACCAGCTCGAAAAGATCCAGAGAGTCCGCTCCCAGATCATCCTTAAAGGAAGAATCCTCGGTAATCTCCACGCCTTCCAGATTCAACTGTTCTTTGATGATTTCAATAACTTTCTCCAACATTTCTATTTCTCCTTTATTGTTTTTATAAGAAAGTTTGACATTCAAAGTATATTCTCTATGCTCTGATTTGTCAACCTCTTCTTTCCAAAAAATACTGGTAGACCTCTCTGCGGCTGATTCCTCTGTCCTTCGCCACCCGCTTCATGGCCTCCTTCCGGTCGAGTCCCTGATCCTCATACAGGCTCATGTGCTCTTCCATACTCATTTCCAAATAAGCCGCCTGCTGCTCCTGTTCCTTTTCCTGACGGCTTCTGCCTTCTACTACAAGCACATATTCCCCCCGGGGTTCTTGGGTTTCATAATAGCGCAGCGCCTCCTGCAGCGTGGTTGGAAATACGGTTTCAAACTTTTTTGTCAGTTCCCGGCAGAGTGTAATCCGTCTCTCACCCAGCGCTTCCTCAAGACATTTCAACGTCCGGATCAGATGGTGAGGCGCTTCGTAAAGGATGATCGTCCGCGTCTCCGCTTTCAGTTCTTCCAGAACGGCGCGAAGCTCCTTTTTATTATCAAAGGGAAGAAAGCCCTCAAAACAGAATCTCCGG
>ULPS01013710.1_pt1 | contig 32921 bp, 29 predicted proteins | sample 1953711 | NCBI WGS metagenome assembly ULPS01 (sample SAMEA4835635, study PRJEB28245) | human gut metagenome | biome: gut microbiome; material: fecal sample | place: Denmark | collected 2008 | reverse complement strand
ATCGTATAAAAAATACCCCGGACAGCCGCCCATGCATTCATGGAACCGGCCATCCGGGGCATTCGCTTTTAAAATATAAAGAAACCTTATCCTGCATTTATCCTGCCAGGTACCACAGCGCCACAGTGCCGCGGCATCCTCAGCGGATTACAGCCTCTTCAGAAGCTCCTCTCTCTGTGCTTCATAGCCGGGCTTTCCGAGAAGAGCGAACATGTTCTTCTTGTAACTTTCCACGCCGGGCTGATTGAAAGGATTCACGCCGAGCAGATATCCGCTCACGCCGCAGGCAAACTCGAAGAAATAGAAGAGCTCGCCAAGGTAATATTCATTCACCTCAGGCACATTCACCATCAGGTTGGGAACCTGTCCGTCCGTATGCGCAAGAATGGTTCCGTTCATGGCGCTCTTGTTTACGAAGTCCACGCTCTTTCCGGCCAGATAATTCAGACCGTCCAGATCCACAGGCTCCTCGTTAATGATGATCTCCTCTCTGGACTTCTCGATGTTGATCACCGTTTCAAACATGATGCGCGCACCGTCCTGAATGAACTGGCCCATGGAATGCAGATCCGTGGTCAGGTCAACGCTTGCCGGGAAGATTCCCTTATGATCCTTACCTTCGCTCTCACCGTAGAGCTGCTTCCACCACTCGGAAACATAATGTACGCTGGGCTCATAGTTGGCCAGAATCTCCACGGATTTTCCCTTTCTTAACAGGATGTTGCGGATGGCCGCATACAGCAGCGCATCATTCTTCTCATATTCCGTCTCAAGAGCCAGCTTACGTCCTTCCGCCGCGCCCTCCATCAGCTTATCGATGTCCGCGCCGCTCACCGCAATGGGAAGCAGGCCCACAGCCGTCAGCACGGAGAAACGTCCTCCCACATCATCCGGCACCACGAAGCTCTCATAGCCCTCTTCCGTAGCAAGTCCCTTCAGGGAGCCCTTCGCACGGTCGGTGGTCGCATAGATTCTCTTTGCAGCCTCTTCCTTGCCGTATTTCTTTTCCATCATTTCCTTGAACACGCGGAACGCGATTGCAGGCTCCGTAGTGGTTCCGGATTTGGAAATCATGTTGATGGAGAAATCTCTGTCTCCGATCACATCGATCAGATGCTTAATGTAGGTGGAGCTGATGGAATTTCCAACAAAATAGATTTCAGGAGTCTTTCTGATCTCTTTGCTCACACTGTTATAGAAGCTGTGTCTTAAAAATTCAATTGCAGCCCGCGCTCCCAGATAGGAACCGCCGATACCGATCACAAGAAGCACATCGGAATCGCTCTGAATCTTGGCAGCCGCCTTCTTGATTCTGGCAAACTCTTCTTTATCATAATCCACGGGCAGATCAATCCAGCCAAGGAAATCGTTTCCGGCTCCCGTTTTGGAAACCAGAACATCTTTGGCGTCGCAGACCGCTTTTTTCATAAAATCTACTTCGTGTGCGCCGATGAAGGGCGCTGCTTTTGAATAATCAAAAGTCACCTTACTCATCTGTTATCCTCCTGTTCTGCCGCTGCAGGCGGCATAAAATCATAAAAGAATGCCGGAGGCATTCTTTGGCACGAACGCCGTTCGTGCCAGCCTCCTGTTCTGCCGCCGCAGGCGGCAAACGAATCTCTGTAAATCCGTTCTTAGTGTAGCAAAGATGTACAGGGTTTTCAAGATTTTATGCAAAAAATTCCTTCAGCAGCTCCTCCAGCTCCTTCTCCTGTGTCTTGGAAAAAACCTGTTCTTCCATACTTTTTTCAACGGCGCTCTTTCCGTCCGCAGAGGTCTGCCTCAGGACGGCATCCGTCTCATCTTCCGCCTCCTGTGCAAAGGCAATAGCCGCTACGGCTTCAGGCTCCTTACCCGATTCCGGCTCCATTTTCGGGTTCCCTGTTTTTTTATTTTCCGCCGTTCTGCTCTTCGCCGCTTTTTTCTCCGCTTTTACGATCTCCGCATTATCCCGGGCCGGCATTCCGCCCTCTGCCAGCAGCTCTGATTCTTCCAGAATGGCCAGCCGGGGAGCCATATGATTTTCCAGAAAATCCGTCAGGCTTATCTTCAGCAGTTCTTTTTTCCCTTCCAGATCCACAAGTCCCGAAACGCTGAAATACAGGTACAGACCCAGAAAGCTCATCAGATAAAAAGGGAATATCTCACCAACCGTCTTCCCATCAATGATCGCCGCACACGCTCCCAGCCCGGCTGCAAGCACCGCGAGCAGCATCAGCTGGCCGGACAGATGAGCCAGCCCGTCCACGGAGAGCCTGCCGATCTGAATTTTTCCCATGAACCTGTCCACAAATACCGGAATATTGGGCACTCCATCATTGAGTTTATAACAGTTTCTGAATTTCATCTTGCACTGTTTCAGAAGACGGTTCTGCGTGGTAGACATATTTTCCGCCTCCCGGATCAGCGAATTCAAAAAAATTCCTGTGATAAACCTGCATAAAATGCTCAGCAGCAGCAGTATAATGGTCATAGCCACAAGTTCTTTATTTTCCAGAAATGACGCCATACTTTCCTCCAATCCGAAGCATTCTGCGGACAGCTTCTGATTCGGCCGGATTTTCATCCGCCGTACCTGTATTATAGGAGCAGTCCGCCGCTCTCACAATAGCGCCGGGCCGGAATCCGGCCGTAAAATTTCGCTTCTTTTTCACGGAAAGCTCCATAAATCTCTGTTTCCTGTGAAAAGGCTGGCAAGAAAGGGCGATATTTGATATAATGCGTATGGTCGATCCTCACCGGGCCATCATTTCCAGAACCGGCCGGGGATATCGAACACAAACGGATTGGAGGCATTCATGATGAAATATAAGACAAAGGGCACCTGTTCCAGCTACATCGATATTGAGATGGACGGAGACATCATTAAATCAGTTTCCTTTACCGGCGGCTGCAACGGTAATCTGCAGGGCATTTCCAGGCTGGTAGAAGGAATGAAGGCGGAAGACGCCATTTCCCGCCTGAAGGGCATCCGGTGCGGTTTCAAGCCCACATCCTGCCCGGATCAGCTTGCCACCGCCCTCGAATCCATGCTCGCTCAGGGCCAGGCATAACAAAAATAAGTCCGGGGGAAAGTATTCATGTCAAAAAGAATCGTTCTGACCGGCGGCGGAACCGCCGGTCATATAACGCCGAACATCGCTCTTCTGCCGTCCCTGCGGCAGCTCGGCTATGAGATCTCTTATATTGGCTCCTACGAAGGAATGGAGAAGAAGCTGATCGGTGATTATGATATTCCATATTACGGGATTTCAACGGGTAAATTCCGCCGTTATTTTGATCTGAAAAATTTTACGGATCCCTTCCGGGTTCTTAAGGGCTATGCACAGTCCCGCCGCATTCTGAAGGAGATCCGTCCGGACGTGGTCTTTTCCAAGGGCGGCTTTGTCGCCGTTCCCGTCGTCCGGGCGGCGGCATCTCTTAAGATTCCCTGCGTCATTCACGAATCCGATATGACTCCGGGACTTGCGAACAGACTCTGCATTCCCGTTGCCAAAAAGGTCTGCTGTAATTTCCCGGAAACCATGCAGGGACTTCCCGCAGATAAGGCAGTGCTGACCGGCTCTCCCATCCGTGAGGAGCTTCTGAAGGGAAGCCGCGAGGCAGGGCTCGCCCTGTGCCATTTCACCGCGGCCAAACCGGTTCTGATGGTGATTGGAGGCTCTCTTGGCGCTTCCTCTGTCAATCAGACGGTCAGAGAGGCTCTTCCGGAGCTTCTTAAGGATTTTCAGGTTGTACATCTGTGTGGAAATGATAAGATGGATAATCTTCTCCTGAATACGCCCGGCTACGTCCAGTTTGAATATCTGAAGGCCGAGCTGAAGGATGTGTTTGCCATGGCTGATGTAGTCGTTTCACGCGCGGGTGCCAACGCCATCTGTGAGCTTCTTGCGCTGAAGAAGCCCAATCTGCTGATTCCCCTTTCCGCAGGAAGCCGGGGAGACCAGATCCTGAACGCCCGCTCCTTTGAATCGCAGGGCTTCAGCATGGTTATTGATGAAGATTATCTGAGCCCAACGCTTCTGGTGGAAAAGGTTCAGGAGCTCTACTTCAACAGACAGAGCTTTATTCAGGCCATGAATTCCAGCCAGCAGATGAACGCCGCGAAAACCATCGTGGGACTGCTTGATGAAATCGCTTCAGGAAAGGCGTAAGCCTTACCTGAAGCGTCTTTTTTATACGACAGGAAATTTCATCTTCTGTCGTATACAGAGGATATGTCAACCGCTCCTGACATCCGGCGCATTATCCGCAGATCGTATCCCTGATCTGAGCCAGCTCTTCAGCCGAAGGCTCTCCGGGCGTCCATGTCACAATTCTGCTTCCGTCATCATACCTCGGAATCAGATGCATATGAAAATGATGTACGGTCTGTCCTGCGGACTCTCCGTTATTCTGTACCAGATTCATGCCGGTACATCCGAGCTTTTCCTTCATGCGTACCGCCATCTGCTTCGCAAGCCTGAGCACCTCCGCACAGTTCTCATCCGGCAGTTCATACAGATTCTCATAATGATCCTTCGGCAGAATCAGCGCGTGTCCCTTCGTGGCCGGACCGAGATCCAGAATCACCCGGTATTTCTCATCCTCATACAAGGTATTTGACGGAATCTCTCCATTCGCTATCTTACAGAAAATACATCTTTCGTCTCTCATATTTACCTCACTTTCTGCCGCCCGGACGGCAATCACATTCACTCCGCCTTTTGCCGGCGGAAAATCGGGCTCGCTTTCAGTCTCTGTGCGGGCGTCCGGCACCGGGGAGTCTTCCCACATGGCACAACAGAAAAGCCGCAAGCAAACCGCTCAGCAGTCCTCCAAGATGTGCCGCATTATTCACCCTCACGCTCTGGCAGCCGGAGTACAGAGAAAGCAGAATCATCAGGGCCATACGCTGTACTGAAATACTGGCCGCTCTTCCCTTTCTCACGATCACCAGGTAAAGCAGCCCGCCTATCAGGCCGAAAACAGCGCCGCTCGCCCCTATGGACTCATAAAAGCTTCCCGTTGAAAGCTCATATACGGCTGAAAGGAGATTCCCGCATATGCCGGAAAAGAAAAAGAGAATCAGATAACGGAGCTTTCCAACCGTCTTTTCCACAATCTCTCCGCCAAAGTACAGCAGGATCATATTGTTCACCAGGTGGGTAATATCCGCATGCAGGAACATCGCCGTCACAAGACGGTAATATTCTCCGTTCCGGATCAGATACAGAACGCTGAAAGAGCCTTCCGAATATAGAACATTTCCGTAAAACTGGCAGGCCAGAAATACAATGACATTTACTGCCGTAAGAATCGCGCTGCACCAGGGTATTCCGTCCGAATCCCGCTTCATTTCCCAACCAGACTGCTGTATCCGCATATATCTCCCGTCCTGTTTCCGGTGATCCTCTCCCCCAATTATTTAAAGGTTATCACGTCCCTTCTTTCTTGTCAATTCCGCCTTATTCCTCGTATTTCATCCGTACATTTCCGAAGCGGAGCTCATCTCCCTTTTCCAGTTCCGCCACCTCTCCCTGTTCCAGCTGTACATCGTTAATAAAGGTCCCGTTTGTGGAATTCAGGTCGATCAGCGCGATTTTTCCTTCCTGCTCCACAAACCTGGCATGAATCCGGCTCACGGATGCATCCGACAGCAGGATCTGCGCTCTGCTCTTCAGCTTTCCCACAAGAACAGGCAGCCTTTCCAGCGAATATTCCGGCCGTTTTCCATTCGTTCCTTCCGGCTCGCCGATCAGTCTGGGCTGTCTGAACTCTGTGCCAAAGCCTCCTCCCGCCATGCCTCCCCGGCTCAGATATACCGTCGGCCCTTCCAGCTCCTCCTGACCGGGAGGGATGTATTCCTCCCAGAAGGATGTGCTGCTTTCGAACATCTCATCTTCCTCCGGCTTCTCCTCTTCCGTTTCGTCAGGTATCTCCGCGGTCACCTTCCACAGGCAAACCAGCAGAAACAGTCCATCTGCTGCCAGAAGCCCGAACATTACGGCCTTTTCCATGCCTTCCGGCTTCAGATACCAGATCGCGGCGCAGAGAAGAAGAAAGATTACCGCCGCAGCCAAAAGTCCTGCCACTGCTTTCCGGCGTTTTTTCCGCTTCTTTCTTTTTGCCTCATCTTTTGCATCATCACTTTCTCCGTCTGTATTTTCCGACTCTCTTTTCCCCTGCTCTCTCTTCCCCTTTTCCCTCTTTCTCCGTTCTTCCCTGCTCTCATATTCATACGGTCCTTCCTCTTCCTGGAAACAGACTGCCGCTCTCCTGTCCGCTGAGCGCATTCCCGCATAACCGTATTCCGTCTCCGAAGCCCCATCCCGTTCATAATCCTTCCGGAGATATTCCGCCCTTTCCACGCCTGCGGATCTGCCGTCCTGTTCTCTTTCCTCCTGCATCCCCTTTTCAAGATAAGTCCGGAAGCTTCCCACCATAAAATTCTCTGCCCTGGACATTTTATAGAACTGATAGGCGGCGCTCACCGCTTTTTCCTCTCTGTGATCCACATGCTCCAGGAAAAATTCCGCCAGCGGCCGGTAACGTGTTTCTGCCACATTCTCCTCCTGAAAAGGATAATATAAAAAGAAAAGCTGCTCCGTTTCCAGATCCATGTAAATATATTCCGGCTCCAGGATCAGAAAACGCTCCTCCAGCAGATATTCCGCCATGGAATCCAGTACCTGGACCAGATTATCGATGATTCCCCGGATCTCCTTCATGCCGATCTTCGCGGACAGATACAGCTGTTCCAGAGACTGTCTGGAGCTGATATCATAGTACAGGCAGGCCCGGCCCTCTATGTAGCGCTCGCTGCTTGCCAGAAGGCCCGGTATCCGGTTTCTCAGAATCATCCGATATTGATAATGCCCTGAAAGCTCATCCGGAATATCCTCCATAACCAGATAGCTGTGGCTCAGTTCCCTTTTATATAAAGGTTTCTTCATGATTGCTCCCTTTCTGCGGCATCCAGCCGCCTCAGCCGTCTCCCCCGATTCCGGAAAGCTTTCTCATTCCCCGTATGAATGCCGGCGCATCTCTGATGATGGCCTCCTTCTCCGCCACAATCTGCAGCGTCCCCACATCCGCTGGAAGGATGGAAAGACCCGGCAGAGACCATTCCGCAGTCAGCTCAACCGTCACTCCGGAAGAAGAAGCTTTAATTTCCCGCTGTATTTCCGGAAGGCGGATCAATGCTTCCCCAAGAAGCTTTTCCAGCTCCTCTCCCGCCCTTTCTTCTCTGGCATACCCCGCTTCCTCTGTCAGGCTCGCCCGGAAAGCCGCAATATAGGCCGCCTGGTTCAGAAAACAGACCGTATACAGATAAAAGGACAAAATAAGAAAAAATGCCGTCAAAATTACCGCAATCGGCATGATAAAACAGGCCTCCAGCGTCATGTAGGCATTATTGAGGCAGCCCGAGTCCTCCCCGCCTTTTGAATATTTCTTCCATTCTTTATCCACTGCTCATCCCTCCACAGACATCCGTTATCCACAAAATCAGCACAGAAGCAAGGAAAAAAGGTGCAAAAGGAATTTTTGTATTTCTGGTTCCCTTTCCCGCCAGAAGCAGCCCCATCGCCGCGAAGAAGGTAAGAAAACAGGCTGCCAGCACCTCTGCCGTACATCTCTCCCATCGCTGCATGAGACCGGCCGGAATTACCATCAGGCCATCGGCCCACCCCAGCTTTTCCTGTGACAGACGGCTGTATAGCAGCATCACCGCCCCGGGAGCCGCTCCCGCAAGGACCGTCTGCCAGGCGGTCTGTCCGGCAATCAGCATCACCGCCGCATACAGTCCCCCAATTCCGATCCCCAGTCTCAGAAGCCACAGTGGAATGCGCCTGTACCTGCAGTCATAGCAGGAACAGATTCCAAGATATCCACACAGAATAATATTTTCCGCCATTTTCCAGCTTTCCTCCATTCAATCTTTGCAAATTCACAGCGCCATCAGACCGGAACCCACATAATCCTCATAATCCTTATACGCCTCATCACGCGCAGCAGCGGCTGCAGGGGCTTCTTCCTCCGGCTTCGGAAAGCGGCACACATCGCACGGAACGCTTCAGCCCGCTGCATTCTATGGTATTGTGATACCGGTCCCCTTCTCGTGTAATATACACGATTCCGCTCCCGTCTCCGCCGCATTTTTCACAGGGGCTGTATCTTCCTCCGGACTCATTTCGCAAGCCCTCCAGCTCATCCTTACCGGCCAGAGTGATGGACAGCGTCAGATGCGTACAGTTTCTCGCCATATGATAGGCGCTTCCCCCATCCGTAATATAAACCCAGGTTTCTTCCCCGTCTCCTCCCTCAGCCCTGCGCTCCACGTCATAGCCTGTCCATGCCCTCATGTAACAGCAGCTTACAATTGTCGTCCCCGGATACCCGAGAACCGGAACCACGGGGCTGATTCTTTCGGGATGCACAAGCTGTACCATATCGTCCCGGATCAGCCCGCTGTCTCCCGCCACGTAAGCCATCATGGAAAGCTGTCTTCCCTGCTGATGAAGCCGCTCCAGATTGGAAAGAAACGTATGGAAAAAAAGAAGCATGGACAGAACATTGGCCATAAAGAACAAAAACAGGGGGACTGCCAGCGACGCTTCCACAGTCATGGAAGCCTCCGCTCCGTTTCGGGTCCCGCTTCCGCCGGAAGCGAACCGGGACACCCTCTCTGCCATCTGTTTCTGGGGAAAAAAGAACTTATGATCTGCCTGCCTGATGTGAAATGTAAGCGTTCGGAAATTCATGGCATTTTGAAATAAAAGAAATGTACAGTTACGATAATGAAATAGGCTCTTCGATCGCAAAGAGGGCATCCCGGTTCACTTCCTTTCCTTTTTCTCCACCGTTTTTCTTCTTTCCGGCGGGCGCCCCGTTTTCTTTGACCTTTCCTCAAAGGCTGCCGCCTGCCTGCTATTCATACTGATAGGAGCGTGTGATCTGAAAGCTGCTGCCATAACCGCTCTCTACGGATGCCTGCGCCGTTATTGCGTCCACACAGCCGTCCATCCGGAAGTTTTCATTTCCGGGCGTCATTCGGATATCAGCCTCCATCACATCCATAAGTCTCTTCAGCGTTGTTTCTTCCGCCTGCAGATACAGAAATGCTCCCAGATAATCCTGATAGCTCATCCCGCTCTGCCCCTTCGTATATTCCGACAGATGGCCGCGGAAGGTGAGAAGCTGACTGTATGGCGTATTCCAGCTTTCCGCCGTTTTCACCATCGGAACCTTTTCTCCATCGAATAGAATCCGAAGGTCCCGTACACTCTCCGCATAGGCCCAGGCAAACAGGATCAGCGCGGTGACAGGCTCGGTCAGCTCGGGAAGGCACAGGACGGAGCTGATCAGAAGAGCCGTTCCCCTCGCCTGCTCCCTCTTTGCGCTGTCGCCGAACAGATATGCCGCATTGGCTGCTTCCCTGACGAGAAGAATCCTGTTTGCCACAGCCCGCAGATTGTCCAGATCATTTCCGCCTCCCTCCAGAATATATTCCACCTGATAGGAAAATGCCGCATGCTCCTTTTCTTCTCCGTAGAAGCCGCATTTCTCCATCACATACTTCAGAAACAGGCAGTTTCCCGATATGCCGGACGGCTTCGTCTTCCCTTCCGGAAGGCCAGTTCCCTGAATCAGACCGCTCCGGTGTGACAGAAGCGTCTGTACGGGGATAGATGTCCTGGACAATTCTCCCGGCCGGCTGGACGCAAGTCCCAGAATTCCCTCTCCTCTGGCCTGATTCACCACATCGGAAGGCAGTTCCACATTCTGTCCTTCCCAGTCTTCGTCTTCCTCCTGCTGCTTCTGCAGAATCTTCTCCTTTCCCTGCCGCTCCGTTTCCACCCTGCGCTGCTCCACGTCGCTGTCCAGATATCCTTTTCGTCCCAGCACCTCAGCATTTACTGCCGCCTGATTCAGATAGCTTAATCCCCACCGGTTTTTGATATAATCCACCGCCTGCCGTTTCAGCACCGCGCCCCCGTCATCTGAGGCAACCGCGGCCTGTAAAAGCTCCACTCCATCCGCATTCAGGGCCGTCAGATCCTTTCCTGCCGGAATATTAAACACTTTAAAAGGCTGGAAATTCATATTCATATAGCCTCTGATATGCTCCTCCACATTTGCAAAGGCAGGGGACGAACCATAAGAAATATCAATGAAAAACAGGTCATACTGCTCCAGAAGCTCCCTGTGGTATTCCGCCAGCACAGAATCCATTGCCATATCCATCACGCATTCGGTCTGAGCGCGCATGGTGTGGAGCCGGACGCCCTCGACCACCGTCAGGATCAGCGACAGCAGGACTCCCGTCACCAATGACAGATAAACTGTGATATAACCGCTTTTCACGTTCGCCCCCTCCTTTCTCTCAAATAGTTCCGGCCTGCTTGGTGATTTTGGTGAAAATGCTCTCCACCAGATCAGTGAGCTGGCTCTTGAAGATAATGACCAGACCGATCAGCACAAGAATGATCAGAATCACCTCCACCGTTCCCATCCCTTCTTCATCATGCAGGACCTTTCCAACCCTTCTTTGAATCCCCGCTGCCAGACACAGTATTTTTGCATACATCTTTTTCATACTTTTCTCCTTTCCGCCGCCCGACGACGGCATCTGTTTTTCTGTGGTCTTTGCCTCACATCCTGAGATCTCCGCTGCACTTCTGCAGTCTTTGCCGCGCCTTCTCCGGTTCCGGCTCCCGGTTCCTGTCCATCCGGTCTTACATCCCTGCAAAGGAAAAGCAGGCAGGCACCAGAATCAGCACCATCACTACCGCAAGCATCATCATCATCGGGAGAAGAAGCCGGGTACCTGCCCGCTCCCCTTCCTCTCTGGCATTCCTTTTCCGTTCTTCAAAGGAATGACCGGCTTCCTCCTGCAGCGCCTCCAGAAGCCCTGCGGAGCCCTTTTTCAGATTCTGCACCAGAAGTGCCGTACATTTTCTGTACTGCGGGAGCCTGCATCTTAATCCGAAGTGCTCATAGGCCTCAACTTCAGTGATTCCGCTCTCCATCTCCCGGCAGGCAAGCAGAAGTTCCTCATACACATAATTTCTGCCGTTTGTTCCTTTCTTCTGATGCTCGTAATCGGACGCCATCCGCACAAAGGCCGCTCTCACCGGAAGCCCCGCCCCCATCAGCAGCGTGAGCTTGCTGATGAACTCAGGATAGGAAAGCAGGAGCTGTCTCTCCCTTTTCTCCAGCCTTTTTCGAAGATCATCGTCCATAAACCGGTACTGCATAATCCCCATCCCTGTTACCAGAAGGAAGATCAGCAGACTGCTGTCGGAATGCTCCTCCGTCCAGACGAGTTCTTCCCCCTCCGCCTGCTGCGGAAGCCGGAAGCCCTCCTCATACGCCGCGGCCTCATCCTCCTTTGCAATTTCATCCATCAGAAGGCGTTCCCGCTGCTCCTCTTTTGTGAGAACCGGCGGACATACCCGCAGCCAGAAGATTTCCTCCCAGATATCCTCATGGCAGCTCAGCACTGCCGTCAGCTCCACCATTTCTCCCTTTTCTTCCACTTCTTCGTTGTTCACCGTTCCATCGGCACGAATCCGTTCATAATTCCCGCTTTTCCATGCGATCAGAAAAGGATAGCCATCCACCTGGGAAGGAAGGGAAAGGGATGAACGGATTTCGTCCAGCGTTTCGTTCTCTCCCCTGATCTCCTGCTCCAGAGCCGCACGCACCTGCGGGAGCATTTCCTCCAGCTCCTGTTCTGTGTATCTGCGCTCTGAAACCGTAAGCTCTACTTCCTGCTCCCAGCCTTCTTCTCCGCCGGCCTGTCCCTTCAGCCTGACCTGAGCATCACCCTCTCCATAGGAATTCCTTCGCAGCCATCCATCCTCCGTAAGCCGCTGCTCCATACCGCCCGATATGCGGATCAGCCCGCCGAGCGCGGCCGCCGCGAAGCAGACCAGAAGCAGACCGCTCAGCTTCTCCACCTGATAGCGGCGGAATCTTTCTTCCGCACCTTTCACACCCGCCGGATACAAAAGCCGCAGCTCCTCCCGCAGCTGCAGTCCGGCTTCCTTCCTTTTTCCCCATGCGGCTCCGTCTGTCTTCTTCCCTTTACGCTCTGTCCTCCCGTTTCTCTTCCCATCCTCTCCGGCTCTCTCATTCTCCTGATACCGCTTATACAGCCACAGCGCAGGCTTCAGAAAATAACGGCTCAGCGTCGGCGTATCCGGTTCTGCTCTTATCTTCTCCTTTCGCGAGAAAAAGAGAAGTACGGCCAGCGCCGCAAGAATTCCGGCATAAATCATTCCCATACGCATCAAACCTCAATATCCACAATTTTTCCCGACAGCAGAAACGCGGCAAAGTAGACCGCAAGACAGCATGTCATGATCAGGATCCCCGCAGGATTCCCATACAGCACATCAAAGAAGCCGGCCGAAGTGATCTGAAGATAGGCCACAATCAGAAATGGAATCAGATTCATGATCTTCTGTTCGTATCTCCTGGAAGCAAGAAGGGTTCGGATTTCTCTGGAAATCTCGATCTTATCTCCGGTAACCGCAGCGCTTCTGCGGATCATGTCGTTCATTGCCCCTCCGGCTCTTCTGGCAATGGCAAATACCTCCGCGAAGTCCTCCATATCCGAAACGCCGCTGCGCCTCCCCAGGCTTTTCAGCATCTGTTCCAGCGGAATGTTGTTTTTAATTCCCCTGCGCAGAATGGCTGCCTCCGCCGCCATGATACTGTCCGTCCCATACAGACGTTCCACATCCTCTCCCGCTGCCAGAAAGGCATTTTCCACGGAATACCCGGCCTGGAGCCCCGCTGATGCAGCCAGAATCAGATCCCTGAACTGAATCGCGAGCGTTTCTCTCCTTCTCTTCGCCAGGCTCTCCCGCATGCTGTACAGGAAGAAAACCACCAGAGGAAGAAGTGGGATAACCGCCCAGAAGGACCGGTAGAAAAACCAGGCGATTAAAACCGTAAGCCCCAGCCCCTGCATGGTATAGAGCGTAAATTCCTTTCCGCTGAACCTGTATTTCCGGTAATCCGGCGCATGCTCCTTCTCCTGCTCCTCTTTTTTTCGGCTACGCGGTAGCAATTCCCGCCATTTTAAGCTTGTCCGCATGGATCAGCTCCCCCTTTCTCACCAGAGTGCCCTGTACCTCTCCTTCCGCCTTTCCGGTCTCTTCAAAAGAGAACAGCGTGGACAGCCTGATTTCTCCCTCTTCATATCCCACGACCTCCACAATCTGGAGCACCTTCCGGCTTTTATCCCGCAGTCTTCCCAGATGGACGATGATATCCACTCCCGACGCTATTTGTCTTCGTATGGCGGACAGAGGGATTTCCACCCCCATCAGCATCATCGTTTCCAGACGGGTGAGCATATCCGCCGCACTGTTGGCATGTCCGGTTGACATGGATCCGTCATGACCGCAGTTCAATGCGCTTCCAACCAGATCCGCGGCTTCTGCTCCACGCACCTCTCCGATGATGATCCGGTCCGGCCGCATGCGGAGCGCCGTTTTGATCAGGTCCCGGACGGTGATGGGACGGCAGCCATCGATATTTGCGTTCCTCGTTTCCAGGCGGACCAGATTGGCAATTCCCCGGATCTGAAGCTCCGCGCTGTCTTCAATGGTGATCAGCCTCTCGTCCTTTGGAATGAATTCAGCAAGCGCGTTCAGAAATGTGGTTTTCCCGCTTCCCGTCCCGCCGCTGATGAAAATGTTGTACCTCGCCTTCACCAGAGCCTCCAGAAACCGGCAGGCCTCCTGCGTGATGGAACCCATTTCCACAAGCTGCCGGATGCCGATCGGCTCGTCCGGGAAACGCCGTATCGTCACCACCGGGCCGTTCAGCGCTACCGGGTCAAGCACCACATTCACTCTGGAACCGTTTTTCAGCCTGGCATCCACGATTGGCGAGGCTTCATTCACCGTCCGGTTGCAGCCCGCCACAATCTGCTGAATCACATCCTGAAGCTTTTCCTTCGTTTCAAAACCTCCCGGCCAGGAGAACAGCCTGCCGGCCCGCTCCACGAAAATGCCTTCCAGCCCGTTGATCATGATCTCCGTCACCTGTTCGTCCTCGATCAGCTCCTGCAGGATATCCAGCCCTCGCAGCGCAAAAAACAGTTCTTTTCCAAGCTTCGTCCTCTCATGGATATCCAGCCTTCCGGCAAACTGTCTGCTCCGAAGCCGTCCCGCAATCGCCTCCTGCAGCTCGTCATCCGTTATTTCCCGTGTAAAATCCATGCTTCCGATCAGCTGTCTGCGGATTTCTTCCTTGATTTTCAGATATTCTTCTTTTCTTTCACCCATCATTCCTTCGTTTTTTCTTTTCTCAGTCATACCTTCAAATCCTCCGCAATCAGCTTCTGCACCAGCTCCGCAAGCTCGCCTCTGGTCAGATTCTCCAGATCCTGCGGCAGCTGCCGGAAAATGGGAAGCCTGCATTTCCGGGTATTCTCCAGAATATCCTCATGATTCAGGCAGGTGAGAAGCTCCTCATAATGAGCCTGCTTCGCCGCCGCGAATCCGTCCTCCCGGACGATCGTATAGACCCGGAAGCAGAACTTCAGAATATCAAAAAGTCCGTTGATCACTTCAGACAGATCCAGGATGACATATTCATACAGTCCACTCTGACCGAGCTCCTCCAGCAGCGCCAGCCATTCTTCCTTTTCCACCCTCTGCAGATCCAGGCAGGAAAAGGCGGGCGCAATATAATCCAGACCGTTCACCTTCTGTGTCATTCCTTCCAGCCGGTAGGGAAATCTTCCGTCCCCGTTATGCAGGAAATAGATCAGGTCCGACAGATCCGCCTGATATTCCTGTCTGAGCATTTTTGACAGACCGGAAAAGCATTCAAAATTCAGATAAAGCACCTTGTGTTTTCGGGCAAGAAGCTGCCCAAGAGTAAAGGAAAATGTGGTTTGCAGACACCGTCCCACCGGTGAATAGATGCCGATCAGCTTCATTTCCTGCCGTGTTCCCACACGGGCCGCAGGAGGAAGAAGCCCTTTTTCCGCAGCAAGCTCAAGAACCCTTCTGACCACCGCCTCCACGGACTGGTACTTCTCAATCCATGTCTCTCCCGGCGGCCCTTCGCCGCCTTCCGACAGAACAAGCACCTGCCCGGCTTCCCAGCCGTCCCCATACCGCTCGTAAAGCGTCTCGGAAATCAGCAGAACCGATACGCTGATCTGTTCGGAAAACCGTTCCCAGGACTCCCGTTCCGTAAACACCCGCACCTCAAAGGGAAAGTTCTCCCGCTCTCCGCTCCGGCTCAGGTAATCCAGGAAATGGCAGGCATAATCCTGCTCCTCATCACATATCGCAAGAATATTTTTTCTCAGAAAAATTCCCCCTTTGACTGCCAGAAAAACTCCTTTATCTCCGTTTCCCTGTCTCATTATTTTCAGAAAAAAGGAATCAAAAAGAAATACATAAGAAAACACACAAGAATAAAAGATAACGGATTTCCAGAATGGAAAATCCGGATTCAGAATCAAACGCTTCCGTTTGATGAAATGAAGTATATCCCATCCTCTGAAAATTGTCCAGAGGATGGGAAGAAAAAAATCATTTTTGTGATTTATAGACAACAGCATTCCGGAAAAAGCATCAAAAAAGCCCTGTGTTCCGCCTGTTTACCGGGATTTTGGATGTCAAAAGCCATATATGGCACCTTTCTGACACAGACACCCAGGATATCCTGATGATCGCGGATATCGCCGTTTTCACCCCAGCAGCCACGCGCAGATTCCGATCCCGTACATCATCAGGACTCCGGGAGCGCCCAGGGCTCCGCTGACGAGCAGACTCACAGCTCCCAGGCCCACATGAATCGGAATCCCTCTCCCGTCCAGAAAGGAATTCACAAAATAGATGAGAAGAAACCCAAGGACGGCGCGGAGAATAAAATTCATAAGAATCTGCGTTCTGCTGCGCATGGCGGCCACAAGCAGGACCAGCAGACAGGCCGCGCCTATCATCAGTATTCCCATGGTATGATCCATTCCGTTTCCTCTTTTCCGGGTCCTGCACCGCATACGGCTGTCCCTTCCGCTTCCTTACAGCTTATGTTTTCCGGAAAATAATTATGACACGTATATTTTTCCAGCGGTGGTATATACTTAAATACAAAATCTGCTGGCAAAAACCGGAAAGGAAGAAATCATGAAATTTCATTTCAGCCGCGGCTTCGTCTCCAAAACGGACAAGCCTCTCACTTACCAGGAAAGCCTGATGCTGGATCTACAGAAGACGAGATGCGAGCTGGAGGACGCTTATGCCGGCTTTGACTATGTCACCGATCCCGACCTGATCGACTGCTATATCTATGAACTGAACGCCGTCATGAAAAGATACCGCTATCTGCTTCAACAGGCCGCAGATCTTTCCGCCGTACGCCTCTCCCCGCAGGAACTTGCTTCGGAAGATCTTCCTTCCGAAGAATTCCCGGCTTCCAGGCCCGCTCCTGCCGGACAGACCGCTGCAGGATAACTCCCGGCCGGGACTGCAGCATAAAAAAGAGCAGATATTTTTTCAAAAAGCCCCCTGCAAAAAAGCATTCTCCTTCGGAACGCCGTCTGCAGGGGGCTTATTCTGTCAATATACAGCTTTTTTAAAAAATGAAAATCACGGCGCTCGATGCCGGAAGATCAAAGGTGATCCGGTACGGACGGTAATCGCTGGGTTTGGACACCGCCCGGATGGAGGCTGGAATCTCCGCACCGTTTCCGCCGAAGCGCTTATCATCACTGTTCAGAAGCAGCTTATAGGTCTTGCGCCGGGGCACGCCCACACAGTAATCCGGCCTCGCCACCGGCGTCATGTTCAGAACAAACAGCAGGCTGTTCTTCCCGTCAGAGGATTTACGGATGAAGCTGTAGGTGCTCCGCTCCGCGTCGTCTGCATTGATCCATTCGAATCCGCCCCAGTCATTGTCAATCTCATGCATGCAGGGATATTTGCGGTAAATGCGGAGAAGCTCCTTCATATATTCCAGCATTCCCGCGTTCAGCTCATCCTGAAGCATATACCAGTCCAGCTCTCTCGCCTCGCTCCACTCACGTTCCTGCGCGAACTCCTGTCCCATGAACAGAAGCTTTTTTCCTTCATGTCCGAACATATAGGCATATCCTGCCCGCAGGTTGGCATACTTGTCAAAACGGTAGCCCGGCATCTTGTTGACCATGGAGCACTTCAGATGCACCACCTCGTCGTGGGACAGCGGAAGGATATAATTTTCCGCATTGTTGTAACTCATGGCAAAGGTCATGGCATAATGGTCGTTTTTGCGGAAATAGGGATCCAGCTTCATGTATTCGCAGAAATCATGCATCCAGCCCATGTTCCATTTAAAGCTGAAATACAGGCCTCCCTTTTCGATCTCACCGGTCACCAGCGGCCATGCGGTGGATTCCTCCGCAATGGTCATCACGCCGGGAAACGCTCCACGGATCACCGAATTCAGATGCTTGAAAAATTCAATGGCTTCCAGATTCTTGTTTCCGCCGTACTTATTGGGCAGCCACTCTCCATCCTTCTTTCCGTAGTCCAGATAGAGCATGGAGGCAACGGCGTCCACCCGCAGCCCGTCCACATGAAATTCCTTAATCCAGAACAGAGCATTGGCAATCAGGAAATTCTTTACCTCGTTCATGCCATAGTTAAAAATCTTGGTTCCCCAGTCCGGATGCTCCCCCCGTCTGGGATCGGGATGCTCATACAGAGGCTGTCCGTCAAAGTCCGCCAGCCCGTGTGCGTCCCGCGGGAAATGCGCCGGAACCCAGTCCAGAATGACGCCGATCTTATTGCGATGCAGAGTATTGACCAGATAGGCAAAATCCTCCGGCGTCCCGTAACGGGAGGTGGGCGCATAGTATCCCGTCACCTGATAGCCCCAGGAGCCGTCAAAGGGATGCTCCGCAATTCCCATCAGCTCCACATGAGTGAACTTCACTTCTTTCAGATAGGCTGCCAGCCGGTCCGCAAACTCTCTGTAATTATAAAAGCCATCCTCCGTGCCGTCCGGATGCTTCATCCAGGAACCGATATGGCATTCATAGATCGCCATCGGCTCTTTGTTCATATCCTTTTTCGCCCGTTCCTCCATCCACACGCTGTCGCTCCAGCGGATGCGGGAAAGATCTGTCGTGATGGACGCCGTTCCCGGCCGGAGCTCCGCATAATTTGCAAAGGGATCCGCCTTATAGAGCTTTCTTCCATCCTGCGTGGTAATCAGAAACTTATACATCTCTCCGCACCCCACGCCCGGAATGAAAAGCTCATAGATTCCTCCCGGCCCCTTTTTCTTCATCTCATCCTTCGTCTCGTCCCAGCCGTTGAAGCTTCCCGTCACATGCACCTGCGCGGCATGGGGCGCCCACACCGCAAAATAGGTTCCCTTCTTTCCTTTTTCCACCGAAGGGTGTGCGCCAAGCTTCTTGTAAATGTCATAATGCGTTCCCTGCGCAAACAGATACTCATCTGCCTCAGAGATAAAAACCTTCTCCCCTTTTGTTGTTTTTGCTGCACCTGCCATCTCTGCCTCCCTTCCCACCGCCCCGGGCCCCGCCCACGGCGGTATGCCTCATTTTATATGAAATCCGCCTCATGCAGAATAATCATATCGTTATCATCATATCTGCGGGAAAGCAGCACATCCATAAAATGCTTCGGCGTCTTCCTCTCCGCATGATCGATCGCCTCGTCCACGATCTCCCGCACATCCTTAACGGTTACGATATGGTCACTGGTCTGCATGTCCTCTATACGCGTATGCAGGGCAAGGCGTCCCAGCTCATCAATGGCGTATTCCTGCATTCTCGCATACTGGCAGCCATATGCAACCAGCGTGCTGTTATCCAGCGCCTCCACATCAAATCTCGCATTAAAATAAGAATCCAGTTCCGGATTTTCCTCCAGAAGCTTTCTGATCCTGCGCTTCGTATCCATCAGGATGACCAGAATCCCCCAACGTTCCTGGTTCAGCGCTTTTAAAAGCTTATCCGCACATTCGCGGCTGATATCTCCGGCTTTCTCGATCATCAGCGCTCCGCCGGCAAGCTTTTCCACCAGCTCTGCAGGAGGTCTTTTGCTGCCGTTTAAGGCGCTTCCCGTAACCTTCGCAATTCTGCCTGAAAAATCCGGCTCCTTCGCCTTCAGATCCTTCACCACATTTTTCGCAAGCTCCAGCGTATCCGAGCCTGGTTCGCCGGTAATGATCAGGTTGCCCGTATATGCAGCCAGACTGATCTGATCCAGAGCAGATACCAGACGCTTCATGGCGCCCTTTGTCGGAACAAAAGAGGCAAACAGCCGTTTCTCCGCACTGCTCAGGCTGCGCTCGCCCAGCGTCCGTTCCGCCTTCTTCTTTTCGGAAGCCTTCGCTTCTTCCTCCTTCGGACCGGCTGCCTGCACTTCCTTCCGTTCATTCCTCTGCTTTCCGGAAGACGCCTTCTCCGCCAGTGCTTCGGCCGGCTGCGCCACGGATACATTCTCCATCGCGCGGGACACTTTCCTCTGACCGGTAAAGTTTTCCCTTTCCGATCCTGCAGTCTCCACAGATGCTTCCGGAGCATTTTCAGGTACAGCTTCTGCTACGGCAGAAACACCCGGTTCCGGAGCAGCCTCTGCCGAAACGGCTTCGGCAGAAACAGCCGGAGCTGAAACGGCTGCCGCCTCCGGAACGGAATCTCCTGTTTCCGCTTTTCCATCTGCTCTTTCCGCCATTCCCTGAGATTTCATCACCGGCTCTCCGGCGCTTCGCTCCGCTTCCTGAACTGTCTTCTCCGCAGCCCCGGACGTTCCGGCAGGATCCTCCAACACGACGGCACCTTTCGCAGCCACGGAAACTGCTTCCGGCGCATCCTGCGTTCCGGCCGTTTCCTGTGACATTGTTTCTGCCTGCGGATTTGCCGGCTCCTGTACATTTGATGCTATCTGCGGCTCTGCCGACTCCTGTACATTTGATGCTGCATGCGGCTCTGCCGTCTCCTGTGTATTAACAGCTGCCGACATCTCCGCTGCTTCCCGTGCCTTTTCCGCGCTGCCTGCGGCAGCAGCGGCCTTCATCGCATTCTGGACCTCCTCTGCCGCCCAGATCTTCGTATGAGCGGAGATCACGCCGCCCGTATACCGTTCTCTGCGGTCCACCGGAATACGTTCTTCCTTCTGAAGCCGCTCCAGTACTCCTTTTCTTGAAGTCTCGTCAAAATCTCTGAAAAGCGCTCCGGTCTGTTCCTGCACACGCTGCCTGAGCTCCTGTCTGCGCTTTTCTTCATTTTCGCGCTTCATTTTCTCCCATTCGCGCATGATGTCTTCAATGTTCATCTGACCGGTAATCTGCTTTTCCACCGGATGCTCCTCCGGCACTACCATGCTGATCTGCCCGTCATATTCCTGGGAGAGATAATTTTCATAATCCGTCTGTTCGTGAGGAACAGCCTGTCCCGCCGTCTCATCCTGTACAGGATGCATCTCTTCCGCAGCAGAATACTCCGCGGCGGAGTATTCCTCCGCAGGCTCCGCAACATACGAAGCTCCCACATTCTGTCCGGCATACTCCGTTTCCGAAGACTGCCCGGCCGGCTCCTGATAGACCTGTCCTGTATATTCCGGCTCCTGATATGCCGGTTCCGCATAAACCTGCTGCTGTGGTGTGCGGGAAGGAGCCGGTGCCACAGCTGTAGCCGCCGTCTTCCCTTCCTGCATCAGCTCCTTCATGCTCGCGGCGAGCTCTTTCTGCAGATTGATGGTATTGTATTTTCCTACATCCATGGTTTTCACCTGGATGTCCATTTCCTGTCCCTCCGAAGCCGCCTTTTTCCTGGTGCTCTTTTCCGAAGAATTCTCCTGCAGCTCCTCCGGCACCTTCAGCCCCTGTCTGCGCATCATGTAGGCGTCAAACTTCTTCTGCTGGGACGGAGAAAGCGGCTGATGAAGCGTCTTGAGCTCCATGGCCTTCATCACATATTTCCCTTCTCCAAACCAGAGAATCAGCTCGTCACATTCCTCTACGCACTTGGTCGCAAGCCCCACCCGATGATACAGATACGCCAGCTCATAGGCCCATTTTTCCCGATAATCCTTCTTTTTGAGTTCCTCAAGAACAGCAATCCGTTCCTCAAGCCCCACATCCTGCGCCTCATAGAGCTTATACTGAAGGACATATCTTCCGGTGTCGTTAGGCGCGATCTGCACAAAATCCTTGTAATATTCAATCGCATGGACCACATCGCCCATCCGGATGGACAGATCGCAGAGAGAATATATGATCATTCGCCCGGAGGGATGTCTCTCATTTGCCATCTCAAGCAGGAGCTTCGCGTCCTCAAACCTCCGGTTCATCTTGTATACGTCGCTGACGGTACAGAGCATCATAACGCTCTTCACCCTCGTCCAGTCAATCGTATCCGCAATTTTTGCCGCTTCCGCATATTTTTTCTGCGAAATCAGCGTCTTTATTTCCTCAGCCCGTATCTTATATTCATATTTATCCAAGGGTGTCACCTCTGTCATAAACTGATATGTGAACGGCTCCGCGCCGCCTGCTGCAACCGCTCCCGGAAAAGGAACCGTTACGCCCATTACATCTTTTAAGTTTACCATAGCACCATGGTATTGTCAAAGTCAAACCACCCGCTTGAAAGCCCGAAAACAGGAATTTTTTTCTACTTCATTAACGTTTTTTCATTAATCTGTTTTTCGACTTTTATTTCACCTGAAAACAAAAAAATCCGGCTGTCTGTCATATCACAGAACAGCCGGCGTCATATCCTGTAAACCACAGACCGCTGACCGCTTCATCCACGGACGGCAGTTCCTGCCGGGCAGCGCAGATCAATAATCCACGCTCTCAAGATATTTCATATAGCTGACCACCATAAGAGCGATCTTGAAGGTCAGGGCATCATCGAATACACGAATATCCAGCCCCGTGCTCTTCTGCAGCTTCTCAATTCTGTAAACCAGCGTATTTCTGTGAATGAAAAGCTGCCTGGAGGTTTCGGAAACATTCAGATTGTTTTCAAAGAACTTGTTGATGGTAGTAAGGGTTTCCTCCTCCATATCATAAGGCACATTGTCCCCGAAAATCTCATCGATAAAAATCTTGCAGAGATTGACAGGAAGCTGGTAAATCAGACGCCCGATTCCGAGTCTCGCATAGGCGATGACATTCTTCTCCGCATAGAAGATCTTGCCCACGTCCAGAGCCATCTTGGCTTCCTTATAGGACTTGGATACCTCTCTCAGCTCTCCCACAACGGTACCATAGGCAACGCGCACATTCATCATCGCTTCGCTGTTCATCATATCAACGATCATGTCGGCCGTCTTTTCAATGGTCTCCATATCATCCGCACGCTCAAGCGCCTTAATCAGGATGATATTCTTCTCATCAACCGCCGTGATATAATCGCCGTTCTGTGCAGAAAACAGGCTCTTCAGCAGCTCCGTAGCGCTGTTATCCTTTTCAATCTTCGTCTCGATCAGATATACAATGCGCGGGCATTCCACCTCGATATGAAGCTTCTGGGCACGGTTGTAGATGTCCACCAGAAGCAGGTTGTCCAGAATCAGATTCTGGAAGAAGTTATTGCGGTCGAATCTTTCTTTATAGGCGATGATCAGATTCTGAATACAGCTTACCGCAATCTTTCCCACCATATAAACATCGTCGCTGGGCCCCTGGGCCACCAGAATATAGGCCGGCTCTCCATCGTCCAGTATTTTCAGCAGATGACGGCCGCCCACCACCTGGCTGTCAGCAGGCGAAGAGGCGAAGTTTTCAACAATCTCCCCCGAAATATCAATATCCTCTGTTGTGGCGGCAACCTTCATGCCTTCCACGTCATAGACTCCCAGATCAACCTTGGTGATCACTCTCAGTTCATCTATGCTGTTTTGTATTACCTGATTGGAAATCATGTCTCTTTCCGTCCTTTCCCAGTCTTCCTTTACTATAACAGAAAAAAAGGGAAGATGCAAACGCATCCTCCCTTATATTCCTGTAATTAGTTGGTGATGATCTGCTCGGTTTCCTTATCGAATACGTGAATCTTCTCAACGTCGAAAGCAAACTTAACAGTATCGCCAGGTCTGGAGGTCGTACGAGGATCCACTCTTGCGGTAATCGGGAACTCTGCCAGATCGAAGTAAAGGAATACTTCAGCACCGAGCAGCTCGTATACTCTTACGGTGGACTCAAATACGCACTTGGAAGTCTCAATGAACATCTGCTGATCATAGATATCTTCAGGACGGATACCGAAGGTAACGGTCTTTCCAACATAACCGCCATCGATCAGCTTCTTGGACTTCGCAGGAGGCAGCGGAATGGACTTTCCGGCAACCTTCAGGGAAGCGTTGTTTCCGTTTGCTTCTACAACAGCATCCAGGAAGTTCATCTGAGGAGATCCCATGAATCCTGCTACGAACAGGTTCTGAGGCTTCTCATACAGATTCTGAGGGGTATCTACCTGCTGGATAACGCCGTCCTTCATAACAACGATTCTGGTTCCCAGCGTCATAGCCTCAGTCTGGTCATGTGTTACATAAATGATGGTGGTGCCCAGTCTCTGATGCAGCTTGGAAATCTCAACACGCATCTGTACACGAAGCTTTGCATCCAGGTTGGACAGAGGCTCGTCCATCAGGAATACCTTGGGGTTACGCACGATAGCACGGCCCATGGCAACACGCTGTCTCTGACCACCGGAAAGAGCCTTCGGCTTACGGTCAAGGAGAGGGGTCAGGTCAAGGATCTTGGCAGCTTCCTTAACCATCTTGTCGATTTCATCCTTCGGAACCTTTCTCAGCTTCAGTCCGAAAGCCATGTTGTCGTAAACGGACATATGAGGATACAGAGCGTAGTTCTGGAATACCATTGCGATATCTCTGTCCTTGGGTTCTACATCGTTTACAACTCTGTCGCCGATCTTCAGTTCGCCGGAAGAAATATCTTCCAGACCTGCGATCATACGAAGGGTCGTGGACTTACCACATCCGGACGGGCCTACGAAGATGATGAACTCTTTATCAGCGATTTCCAGATTGAAATCCTTAACGGCTTCAAATCCGTTGGGATATACCTTGCAGACGTTCTTTAACGATAAACTTGCCATTTTGTCAGCCTCCCTAAAATTATTGGTTTACATGTATCCAGTGACATTCTGTCAACTGAGCCTGCATTTAGTATAACTGAGAAAAAAAGTTTTGACCATACCACAAATTCACAAAGATTTATCGTGCCATTGTAAAATTTGCTCACAAAAAGATAAACGTTTTTTGAGGCTTGTCAACTTGCTGAATTCAGCAATCCAAACTTATGCACATTTACCATACAGCGTGTTATTCTGCCTGTTCCGGGGTATCGCTTTCCTCTTCACGGTCAGCTTTCTCTTCCGGCTCCGCCTCATTTGCAGCATCCGCCTTTCCGGCATTTCCGTCCTCTTCGTCCTCCGCAGGCGCGGCTTCCTCTCCGTCCGTTCCCTCCAGAGCGGCACGCTCCTCCTGGATCTTTTCACGGACCTGCTCCTCTTCCAGCTTTCTCTGCTTTTCTTCCTCTTCCTCACGGATAAAGGACAGAGTCTCCAGCTCTTCGCCGTTCTCCGCATTTTCTTCTTCCGGCTCAAAACGTTTGAAGATCTTTACAAACTGCGTACTGCACAGATAGGCCGGCACGGAAAAGCCGAACAGGATCACGAACGGAACCGCCTGCGCGATCAGCAGAAGCAGCGCGATGGGAATCAGGTTGATGATGATCAGCAGAATTGTTCTGGGCAGATTCAGGATGCTCATCAGAAACGCGTTGCGGATCGTATTTTTCACGGTATTCTCAAAACGGGAGAGCACCGGGAATACATAAAGCATTGTGAACACATAAATGATGGCCACAATGATGAGAAGAACGGTCATCACCCGGCTGAAGGACAGTGCGCCGCTGCGGATAATTGAAAAATCTCCAACCAGAATCAGAAATACCAGAACCGCCAGGACCCAGATAATTGTAGCCTGTTTGAAATTCTCCTTAAAGGATTTAAAGTATCCCCTGACTATGTAGCAGTCCTCACCGCGGACCATCTTGATCGTCATGTAATACAGCGCAGTCACCGCATCCCCCGCCGTAATGATCGGAATACATAAAAAAAGCGTGATGATATTCAGAATCATCAGGTCAGCCACTTTGGACAGAAACACCATAAGCGGACTGTCCAGATTAAAAAGTTTTCCCATTTGTACCTCTCCTGTTTTTTCCGGCGGCATGATCGCCCGCCTGTTAAATTCCTGATAAGTATCATACTACGCCGCCCGGTTTCGTGCAAGTCAAATCCAGAACCGGACGGCGTTTTTCATTCTTTCTTTATTTTGTTTATTTTTATTTTCTTCTTTTTCCTTACTTTTCCTTCTCCGTTCGTCCCCGGCTCATTCCACCAGGTTTTCGAGCGGAAGCCCCAGCTCAAGAGCGCGGGCATTTTCCAGAGTTTCATAAGCGATCGCCTGCATGGCCTCCACGGTAAAAAAGCCCATGTGCGAAGTGACCAGCACGTTGGGGAAGGTCACCAGCCTGGCAAGATTTTCATCCTGAATGATATCGGCAGAACAGTCCTCATAGAAAAGCCCTTCCTCTTCCTCATACACATCCAGTCCCACACCTCCGAATTTTCCCGCGGCCAGGGCTTCGATCAGCGCCTGGGTATCGATCAGGCCTCCCCTGGATGTATTCACCAGATATGCCCCGTTTTTCATGCCCTGTATGGTCTTCCGATTAATCAGATAGCGGGTCTGTGGCGTAAGCGGGCAGTGCAGGGAAACGTAATCCGCCTTCGCAAGAAGCTCTTCCAGAGAAACGTAACGCACCTCCAGGCCTTTGGCCGGATAAGGATCATAGGCCAGTACCTGCATGCCGAATCCCTGAAAAATTCGGATCATGGCCTGTCCGATCTTCCCGGTTCCCACCACGCCGGCCACCTTGTGATAGAGATCCGTCCCCATGAGGCCGTTGATGCTCATATTGAATTCTCTCGTCCTTCCATACGCCTTGTGGGTGCAGCGGTTTACGGTCAGAAGCATCGCCATGGCGTATTCCGCCACCGCCTCCGGAGAATAGCTGGGGACACGGAGTACGGCGATCCGTCCCTTCGCAGCCCGGATGTCCACATGGTTGAAGCCCGCGCTGCGCAGGAGCAGCCCCTTCACCTGATTCTCCACCAGCCAGTCGATCATCTGTCTGTCCACATGATCGTTTACAAAAATACATACCGCGTCATAGCCCTTTGCCAGAAATATGGTATCCCTGTTAAAGGGCAGCTCGATAAAACGGATCTGAAAACCATAGTCCGCTGCCATCGGTTCAAACCAGATCCGGTCATAGGGCTTGGTGCTGAAAAAAGCGATCTGCATAGAATAAGCCTTCCTTTCCACCTGAGTCCGGCGGAGCGGTGTCCGCCGTTCTTCCTGCAGCATTTTTACGTACTGTCACGTACCATACTGCTAAGTGTACTCAAAAGGCCTGAAATCTATCCGATCAGATCCATTACAAAATTTTTCACCGTCTCTCCCATATCGTGGAAAAAATCCCGGAAAGTTTTCTTCGCTTCCGTCATCACGGCTTCCTTCGCCGGCTCCACAATATTTTCACGGATTGCGTCATTCGCGCTCTCCATGATCTGACTTCCGTATTTTTCATAGAGCGCCTGCGCGCCGTTCAGAATATCCTCCCTGTCCAGCCCCAGCTCATTTGCCTGAAGCACCAGCTTTGCAAGCTGATCCTTCTGTTCCTGCGTGAGTGTAATGCCCAGCTCATCCTGTGCCTGGCTGATCGCTTCATCGATCTGCTCCCTGCTGGAAAGCTCCCCGTCCTCCAGCTTCTTCAACAGTTCATCAAGAAGCTCTTTCTGTTCTTCATCAAGCAGTCCGGTAAAATCCTCCTGCTCCGTTTCGTCGGATACAGCGGATTCCTGCTGTGGCCCGCCGGATGCGAATACCACATCCGCCGAAGGGAATCCCACCATCCGCGCGCTCTGCGCCAGAAAAAGCGCTGCCGCTCCTGCCAAAATCCATCTGCCCGCCCTACTGGTGATCCGGTTCCTTCTCAATCCCGCTTCCACTCCTTTCCGGGCTTTCACTCCATTCCGAAGCTCCGCCCGCCTGAACAGTCTTCATGATCCATTCATACAGTTCCTTCCAGACAGTTTCCCGGTCCGCCTCATTTACCAGCTCATGCCGGTCGTCCTCATACAGCTTCATGGACACATCCCGCATGCCGACATAAAGAAACGAATCATATACCTGGCGGACCGCTCTTCCGTAATCTCCCACCGGATCCATTTCTCCGGCGATAAAACGGACGGGAAGCTGCTTTGGCATTTCTTCCAGCCGCCTTTTATCATGCAGTCTGTCAATCAGGGTAAACAATGTCTGAAATCCGTTCAGGGTAAAGGTAAAGCCGCAGAGCGGATCCGCGTTATATTTGGCCACCTCTTCCGGATCCCTGGAAAGCCAGTCCATGGTGGATGCCGGATGGGAAATCCTGCGGTTATAGGCGCCAAATGCCAGCGCATTCACCAGCCCGCTTTTGTGCTTCTCTCCCTGCAGGGCAGTCAGGATACGGACCAGCCGCAGCGAGATCTTCAGCAGCTTTTCCGGCTGCATTCCGGTTCCCATGATCACGGCTCCGGCAAGGCCCTCCCCATACCTGCACAGATAATTTCTCAGGATAAAGGAGCCCATGCTGTGGCCCAGCATCAAATACGGCAGCTGCGGGCGGTCCTGCTCCGGCTGTCCTGCGTTCGCCGTCTGCTCCCCGCAGCCGGTCCCGGTCTGCTGCCTTACACGCAGGGCATGCACATCCTCGATCAGCACATCCGGTGCATTTTCGTGGCAGAAATAGCCATAGGGATGATTTTCTCCCACACTTTTTCCATGCCCCAGATGGTCGTTCCCGGTTACCAGAATCCCCCGGTCCGCCAGATAACGGGCAAAGGGATCATACCGGTCCGCGTATTCCGCCATTCCGTGGATGAGCTGGAGAACGCAGACCGGATCTCCGTCCGGCCTCCACTCCACCGCATGAATCTGCGTCCGTCCGTCCGCGGAAGGATAATAAAACTCTCTCTTTTTCATGGCCTTTTTCTCTTATATCTCCGCTTTGCGGCGTCTACGGAAAAAATCAGCAGATCTCCGCTCCCGCGGGCATTTCCTTTTCCGGAACCACAAGAGCCAGATTTCCATCCGCGTCCTCCGCGCACAGAAGCATGCCTTCAGACAGAACACCTGCCAGCTTAGCGGGCTTTAAGTTCACCAGCACCATAACCCGCTTTCCTACCATCTCCTGCGCGGTATAATGCGCCTTGATACCGGAAACGATCTGTTTCACCTGGCTGCCGATTTTCACCTGAGAACAGAGCAGCTTTTTGGACTTCTTCACCTCTTCGCAGGCGATGATCTCTCCCACCTGGAACTGCATTTTTGCAAAATCGTCATAGGTAATTTCCGGCTTCGCCTCGATGTCGATCACCGCATCGCTGCCGTCTTCCGCCGTTCCATTCTGCGCAACGCCGCTTCCATCTGCGCCGTTTTCGGTCTCTGAGGCTGCCTTTCTTTCCGCGAACATGGCTTCCGCCTTTTCCACAACCTCCTTCACGTCAAGACGCGCGAACAGAATCTGCGGTTTCTCGGTTACCTTCGTGCCATTTACATAGTGGCCGAAGGTGCCGCACTCTTCAAAGGAAGGAAGAACGGCGTTCAGCTGTCCGGCGATATTCGCGGCTGTGCCGGGCATATAGGGCTCCAGCAGAGATGCGCCGATGGTGATGGATTCCACCAGGTTGTACAGAACGGTGGACAGGCGGTCCTTCTTCGCCTCGTCCTTTGCCAGAACCCAGGGCTCCGTCTCATCAATGTACTTGTTGCAACGCTTGAAGAGGGAGAAAATTTCCGTCATGGCATCCGCCACACGCAGATCCTCCATCTTTGCCGCCACCTTCGCATACGTTCCGGTCACCACCGCTTTCAGGTCTTCATCCACGGCCTCCGCCGCGCCCCTATCGCAGACAACACCTCCGAAATACTTGTTGCTCATGGAAATGGTGCGGTTCACCAGATTGCCCAGGGTATTGGCCAGGTCGGAATTGATCCGGTCCGTCAGAAGCTCCCAGCTGATCACTCCGTCGTTTTCAAAGGGCATCTCATGAAGCACAAAGTAACGCACTGCATCCACGCCGAAGAAATCCACCAGATCATCCGCATACATCACATTTCCCTTGGACTTGCTCATCTTTCCGTCGCCCTGCAGCAGCCAGGGATGGCCGAAAATCTTCTTCGGCAGAGGCTCGCCCAGCGCCATCAGGAAGATGGGCCAGTAGATCGTATGGAAACGGATGATATCCTTGCCGATCAGATGCAGGTCGGCGGGCCACAGCTTCTTATACTGCTCGCTGCTGTTTCCGTCCGCGTCATAACCGATTCCGGTGATATAGTTGGTCAGGGCATCCAGCCATACATAAACCACATGCTTTTCATCGAAATCCACCGGGATTCCCCATTTGAAGGAGGTTCTGGACACGCACAGATCCTGCAGGCCGGGCAGCAGGAAGTTGTTCATCATCTCGTTCTTACGGGACACAGGCTGAATGAACTCCGGATGTTCATTGATATGCTGTATCAGCCTGTCCGCATACTTGCTCATCTTAAAAAAGTAAGCCTCTTCCTTCGCAGGCTTCACCTCGCGTCCGCAGTCAGGGCACTTTCCGTCCACCAGCTGGGACTGGGTCCAGAAGGATTCGCAGGGCGTGCAGTAAAGCCCTTCATAATATCCTTTATAAATATCTCCCTGATCATACAGCCGTTTGAAGATCTTCTGCACCTGCTTCACATGATCCGGATCTGTGGTCCGGATGAATTTGTCATAGGAGGTTCCCATCAGATCCCACAGGCGCTTCACCTCGCCTGCCACCTTATCCACATATTCCTGGGGAGATACGCCTGCCTCTTCGGCCTTCAGCTCGATCTTCTGTCCGTGCTCATCCGTTCCGGTCTGGAAGAACACATCATAGCCGTCCTTTCTCTTGAATCTGGCGATGCTGTCTGCCAGCACGGCCTCATAGGTGTTTCCTATGTGGGGCTTGCCCGAAGTATAGGCAATGGCCGTGGTGATATAGTATTTTCCTTTCATCTTTACACTCATTTTTCTTTTGCTCCTTTCTTCTTTCCAAAAATCCCCTCAAGCCTGAAAGCCGGTTGCTCCGCGCCTCTGGCGCTCCCGCAATCGCCGGAAGCATTCGCCGTCCGGGGCTTTCATAACAAAAAGCCCGCCTTCTCAATTTTAAGCTTTTGTTAAAATCAAGAAGACGGGCGTTATTCCCGTGGTACCACTTCTCTTCGCCGCAGCCTCGCGGATACGGCCTCATCAGGTACTATACTGTTTTCCGGAGTTTTCCTGCGCGAAACCTCTGTTTCAGGAAATCTCTCTTCACCGGATACAATACCCTGCCGCTGTAACAGGCGGCACCTGTCGCAGCCTTACCGCATAAAACGGCTCGGTGCGCTGCTCCGTAAGCCATGTTCCATCGTTTTCCGTCGGGCCTTCTCAGCCGGCGTATCCGCCATCCGGCCCTCTCTGTAGGACTTCCCGCGATGTACTCTCTTCTTCAACGCTTTTGTTTTTACAGATTAACATAATAGCGAGGGATTGTCAAACAATACAGCCGCCGATCTCATCATCCTATTTGCAGTACCCCGTCCTCATATCCACCACATTTCTGAGAGGCTCCCCTTTCCGGAAGCGTTCCAGATTCTCTGCAAAAATGTCGCAGATCTGTGCCAGCGTTTCCGGCAGGGAATAGCCGCCGGAGATGTGAGGCGTGATCAGCGCGCCGGGCGCGCCCCAGAGAGGATGTTCGGCAGGAAGGGGTTCCGGATCGGTGACATCCAGCGCAGCTCCTGCAATGTTTCCGGCATAGAGTGCGTCGCTCAGCGCATCTGTATCAATGGCTGTGCCGCGGCCCACATTCAGAACAATCGCATTCGGCTTCAGCAGTCCGATCCGCTCCCGGTTCAGGACATGGTAGGTGGAAGCATTTCCGGGCAGGCTCAGCGCCACCACATCCGCGCGCGACAGAAGCCGGTCCAGTTCCTCCATGCCATGTACCTCATCTGCCACCGCGTCTTCCGGCACCGCTTTTTCTGAAACACGTCTGCGGATGCCGATGGTGTAGCAGCCCAGCGCCTTCATTTTCCGGGCAAAAGTTCTTCCGATATCGCCCAGACCGATCACCAGCACGGTTGTTCCCTGAATCACGCCCACATGGCCTTCCCGCTTCCATTCCCGGCGCAGCTGATCTTCATAATACAGGTTCAGCTTTTTGCGCAGCATAAAAAGGCAGGCAATCATGTGCTCCGAAATGGCAAGTCCATAGGCACCGGTGGCATTGGTCAGCACCGCTCCCTCCGGAAGGAGTCCCGGTTCACAGTAGCCTTCCGTTCCCGCGTTGTTCAGCTGGATCCATTTCAGACCGGGCGCCCAGCGTACCTGGGAAGGACTGTCCAGATTTCCCAGGATCACATCCGCATCGGAAAGGAGCTCCTGCGTAATCTCACTTTTCAGCCTGAATAGAGGTTCCTCAGAACCCGCCGCTTTCCGTATCCTTTCTTTCTGTTCCTCCGTAAAGGGAGGCGTAACTATGATTTTCATTTCGCCCTCCTGCTTTCTTTTTCCCGGTTCCTGTTTTCCGTGCCTGCTGTTGGGTAACCGCTTCTTTTGCGCCCATTATCCTTACAGCTTCGTCTTCTTTTCGCAGCTGTCCAGAATTTCCATCATGTCCCGGACATTCTGTGCAATGTCTCCGCGAAAGACAGCAGAACCCGCCACGATCACATTGGCGCCCGCGTCCAGCACGAGGGAAATATTGTCCTTCGTGATACCGCCGTCCACCTCGATGTCCACATTCAGCCCCTTTTCCTCAATCATCCTCTTCGCCTCCCGGATCCGGGCTGTGGAAGCCGGAAGATACCGCTGGCCGCCGAAGCCCGGCTCCACCGTCATCACCAGAAGCATATCTATTTTGTCCAGGTACTTTTCCACACAACGGATGGGAGTCGCCGGCTTGACGGACAGCCCCGCCTTCCGCCCCAGGCTGTGAATCCAGTCCAGTGTTTCGTCCACATTGCTGCAGGCCTCCAGATGTACCGTGATGATATCTGCCCCGCATCTGGCAAAATCCGCCGCGTATCTGGTCGGCTCTTCCACCATCAGGTGGACATCAAAAACGATGTCCGTGCATTTTCTCAGGGAGGAAACCACGCACATCCCAAAAGAAATGGAGGGCACAAACATGCCGTCCATGATGTCAATATGCAGATACTTCGCCCCGGCCTTCTGTACCAGATCGATCTGTTCTCCCAGCTTCGCGCAGTCCGCCGCCAGGATGGATGGAGACAGTATGTTCATACTTCCTCTTTTCTGCCGCCATCAGGCGGCTTTTTAATTCATGAGAAATATGCGCTGAAGGCGCAGATTTCCAGGAAGAAAATCTCTGATTTTCTTCCGCCTCTTTTTCTGCCGCCGTCAGGCGGCTTTTAATAAGACGACTGCTGCCGGCTCCCCCTCAAAAGGGAAGCCGGCAGAGGCGCATTTATCCTTTTTTTCATCCGGTCTCACGCTTTTTTGCACTGATCCCGGCGTCCTGTCAGCAGGACATTATTTCACAAATTCCTTTACCTTTGCGTAGATACCTGCTCCGTCCAGACCGTATTTGGCCACAAGCTCGGCCGCCGTTCCGGATTCTCCGAACACATCGTTGATGCCGATGCGCAGAACGGGAGTGGGAGCCTTTTCGCTGAGAGCTTCGCAGACCGCCCCGCCAAGGCCGCCGATGATGGTATGCTCTTCTGCGGTCACCACTTTTCCGGTCTTCTTCGCGGATTTTACGATGAGCTCCGTAT
>ULPS01007479.1_pt1 | contig 33063 bp, 22 predicted proteins | sample 1953711 | NCBI WGS metagenome assembly ULPS01 (sample SAMEA4835635, study PRJEB28245) | human gut metagenome | biome: gut microbiome; material: fecal sample | place: Denmark | collected 2008 | reverse complement strand
AACGGAAAACACCCTCCCTCTGCCGCTCGGCAAGCTGCAGGTACTGCTGTCTCTGCATCAGCTTTTCCAGCGACTTGTCCGCAAAACCATGCCGGTCCTTTTTCTCTCTGTATGCCCTGGTATGCGGCTTCAGCAGAAATTCTGCCGGCGCTTCCTCATAGACGCTTTTTCCCACCGCGTCCGATTCCCGCTGCTCGTTCGTCCGGAAATGCTCCATCTTCTGAATTCCAAACACATGAGCGGCCAGCCGGTGCGCTTCCTCCAGATCCTCACATTTCAGAAAAAGCTCCAGAAATTTCCGGTAATCCTCCTTCCTGCTGATTCCCCAGTTCTGCATCTGCACGATAAGCGCTGCATTCTGGATGATGCTCCGGATCACATCATTTGTGATCTGCAGCACTTTTCTGGCTTCACACTCACGCTCCGGCGTATCCAGAAACCAGTTTTTCAGCGATTCCCATTTTCCGGTCACGTTCTCCCTGATGGACGGTTCCGCATTTCCGCGGTATTCCGAAACCGCGTGCGGAATATCCAGCTCGCTCTGCACCACCCGTTCCAGAATCGTCCCTTCCATCCGCTCCATATGCTTCTCAAGAAGCTGGCTGATCCTCCTGGAATGCCGCTGCAGCTCCTGAATGAACTCATTCAGATATTTGATGAACTTATCCTTGTGCAGCACAAATTCCACCGACTTCATCAGCCGGTCCGCCTTACCGGAATAAAAATCCCGCAGATAGTCCTGATAATTCTGGTTCAGCCGCTTGAAATCCTCCTGCAGAAGATTCCACCACTCGTTCACCTCTTTCAGCGGAGCCTGCTCCATGTCCTCCACTTCTTCCAGGCTTCTTTCCAGCCGCACGAAAAAATTGGTGGAAAGATTTCCGGATTCCAGAAACAGGTTTTCAAGCCGCACCGTCATTCTCTCAATTTCCACCGCGTATTCTGACATGGTATAGCGATACTGCCTGTTCTTGTAATCCGCAATCGTATAGACCCGCCCCGGATCCTGGATCGGCGTCAGATTCTTCCACTTCACCAGCGCATCCAGGTCCTGTTCCAGCTGGGCCATGCCGTATGACTGGCCGGCAAATTCTTCTTCCCCCTTCACCAGCTCATAGACATCCTCCTTATAGAGCTGAAAGTGCATTTTCTCGTATTCTCTGTAAAACACGCGCATGATTTTTCTGTAAATGGGAGCATTCGGAACGGAAAGATAGGACGTTTCATTGATGGCATCGAGTCGCTGCATGTTGAATTCCTTTTTGTCAGTCAGGATATTCGATCTCCTGTTTCTTTTTCCTCACTGTTATCATGAGAAACTTATGAATATCATTATGAGACAGGTTGGGAGAATGTTCCATATCTATTTTCCGCTTTACAGAATTGTTTACAGGCATCGCCGCAAACATTATTCTGAATTTTCTGAAAAAAACTGAATTATCTGAAATTTTATTGCAAGATTTACAACTCTTCAGATAAATGCTATGATATGAAATATCTTCATTTTTACATTCATTTTCATGTCGGCAATTTCTGTAACTATACTTTCTGAACAGTTTCCTATTCCCTTTTCTGTCACTTTTCTTATTTCATAAAATTTAATTTCAAAGTCGCGCTTCTGCTGACATCCCACTCAAATAATGCTATACTGAAAGGAGAAAACATATGGAAAAAACCATCCAAGAACTGAACCTGAGCGATGATTTTCTGTTTGCCAAAGTCATGGCTGACAGCGAAATCTGCCGCAGGGTACTGGAAAAAATCCTGAAGGTCCCCATCCGGAAGGTGGAGTCCCCCACAACGCAGCGAACGATTGATCTTCTCTTTGAGGGCAAGGGCGTCCGCCTGGACGTATATGTGAACGACGATGAGGGCACCGTTTATAACATTGAAATGCAGTGCAGCAAAAAGCGCAGCCTGCCAAAACGGACGAGGTATTATGCCGGCAGCATCGACCTGGATCTGATCACGGCGGGAGAAGACTACATAAACCTGAAAAAGGCCTACGTGATCTTCATCTGCACCTTCGATCCCTTCCGCGACGGCAGGCACATTTATACCTTTGAAAACCGGTGTCGGGAAAATCTTTCCCTTTCTCTGGGAGATGAAAGCATAAAAATCTTTCTCAATACCAGAGGGACACTGGACGACGTGGATGAGGAAATGAAGGAATTTCTCGCCTATGTGGAGAATACTACAGACCGCTTTGCCGCGCAGGCGAAAAGCCTGCTGATCCGGCAGATTCACCGAAAAGTAACCGAAGTGAAACAGAATCCCAAAATGGAGGTGGAATATATGACGTTGATGCAGAGAGACCGGGAAAATATTGAGCTGGGACGGGAAGAGGGGAGACAGGAAGGCTTTCAGGAAGGCCGTCAGATTGGAGTCAAAATGGCGCTCGACATCATCCGGCTTCATCTGGATGGGAAAGAAGCGCAGGAAATCGCAAACCTGCTTGGCCTGGAAGCGGATTATGTGAATCAGATTCTGGAAGACTATGCAAATCTGCCCAGATAATTTCACAAAACGGGTCACACACTTTTATTAACTGTTTATTTCTATTTTACATCACATCTGTATTCATGATTATCATCATCTATATTCATCAGGCTTCCTAAAATTCTTTTTTATATGCCACTTTCCATAAACCGGACAAATTCCCTTTCATAATGACAGGATAAGCATAATGAATCATGTTATTATACAAATATCACCTGTATAAAAAATGTGATAAAGAATCAAAAAACAATTGATTGTGACACAACATTATGGAGTGGACTGCCAGCTTAAGAAGAGCGATTGCTTATATGGAAAAACATCTTCTGGAACCAATAGACACGGATGCTGTTGCAAAAGAAGCACAGCTTCCTTCTGTTTCTCTGCAACAGGGATTTAAAATCATGACCGGATACTCGTTGGGAGAATACATTCGGTTTCGAAGATTATACCTGGCCGCCCTGGATATTATGGCAGGTCAAAACAGGGTAATTGATCTGGCGCTCAAGTATGGTTATGAAACACCGGAAAGCTTCTCAAAGGCATTCCGCCGTTTTCATGGAATCTCTCCTTCTCAACTTAGCGGAAACAGGAACAGTATTACCACCTTTCTTCCCCTTAAAATAGAGCTTTCCGTTCATGGAGGAGAAGAAATGGATTATACGTTAGAGACTATGGATGCATTTCCAGTCATCGGCTTCGAATGCATCTGTTCCATGGACGATTCCTTTACACGGCTTCCCTGTTTCTGGTCTGAAATCAGAGCAAAATACGAAAGATTCATGAATGGCACAGGACAGCCCATGAATGAAATCGAACAGGCGATTTCTGATTGTCACATAGGAGAATTCGGTGTATGTATAGACGATGAATCCACAGAAATTTGCCGCTATCTGCTGGGCGGCCGTTTTGACGGCCGGAATGTTCCAGCTGGTCTGAGTGTATACGAGATTCCCTCGAAGCAATGGGCACGTTTCCGCTGTGCAGGTGCCATGCCTGGAGCCATACAGGCCGTTCTTCTTCGGATTTTTAAGGAGTGGCTACCGGGCAATCCAAATTATGAACTGACTATGGGAGGTACTGTCGAATGGTATTCACAGGGCGATAACAGTCAGCCTGATTATCAGAGCGAAATCTGGATTCCGGTTTCTTCTGTCAACAGGAAATCTGTTTAAAACACTTTGGGGGGGAGATTATGACCTGTTCTTTCAGACAAATTCTCTTTGTTTTCAAGCTGGGCTATAAGGCGGATAAATACAGATCACTTTTGTGTTTTCTTTATCACCTGTGGGTCACCTTTGTAAATCTTGTTTTTCTTACTCTGCTTCCGCGCTGGCTCATCGTTGCCTATGAACAGAGAATCCCATGGTTCAGAGTTCTTGCCGTTTTACTGCTTTTATGGATCAGCCAGATTGGCTATTCCCTGTATTCCAATTATTATAACCAGATTTTTAGACCAGTCTCCGATGAGCGTATTTATCACTTAATTCAGAAGGAAATTTTTTTTAATTCTCTTTCCGTTCCTTTTTCCAAGCTGGATGAACCGGAATATTATAATGATTTCATGAAAGCAGGCAGAGAAGCCAAAGGCCGGATCGCTTCTGTCATGGATCAGACTTTTGAATTGATTCTGAATTTCGCTGCTCTGTTTATTCTGCTTTACGTTATGGCAAGAATCCATATCGGCTTTGTTCTTATAGCTTTACTCGCCTTTTTTCTTCCCTTACTTTGGAAAAACAGGCTTAATCATCTGGTTTTTCAGGGAGATATGGAAGCTCTGAAGCAGGAGCGAAAAGCAGAATATGTTAACAGGGTTTTTTTCTGAAGCAGTACAGCCGGGAAATCAAAATTTCAAACATCAGCAAAGTACTGCTGAAACAGTTTTCCGACGCCATGAGGAATCTCAGAGAGATTCGCAGAAAATATGGTTTTAAAATCGCTCTTCTGCAGATGCTTTCTTTTTTCTTCCATGACATTCTGTGCTATGTTCTTTTTGTTCTGCTTGCCGTTTTTCTTCTGTATCATCAATCTATCCTGTTAGGCGACTTTGTTCTGGCCGTAACCTCATTATCCGTTCTCACGGACCGAATGAATTCCTGCCTGAACGGATTCTTCCTTCTGCGTAATGCAGGCAATTATCTGGATAACCTGGAAGCTTTCCTCCCGGCATCCTTTCATAATGTTCCCGGCCAGAATAGAAAGATCACACCTTACTCTCATGGTTGCGGGCATCAGGAAGCGGAGTTTTCCAGCCTGAAACTTCGCAGTTTGACTTTTCGTTACAATGGCTGTTCTCAATATGCCCTGAAAAACATATCTCTGACCATTCACAAAGGGCAGCACATTGCCCTGATCGGGGAAAACGGAGCAGGTAAATCTACTCTGATTAAACTGCTTCTGGGACTTTATGATGCAGCTAGCGGTGAAATTCTGTTGAATAACCGGTTGTTGTCAGACTATGACAAAAACTCCTATCATTCTCTTTTTTCCTGTGTTTTCCAGGATTATGCGGTTTTCGGATGTTCCATTGGAGAAAATATCCTGTGCAGGAAAATAGAAGAGTCGGATCTGCCCGTTCTTACCGATGCTTTGGAAAAAAGCGGGCTTTCAGAAGATATGAAACGGATGAATTTAACCGTTCATGATATTGTTACAAAGGAATTCGACGAAAATGGGGTAATATTTTCCGGCGGCCAGCTTCAAAAGCTGGCAATAGCCAGAGCACTTGCTCATGACAGAGAAATACTCATCATGGATGAACCTTCCAGCGCCTTAGATCCTCTGGCTGAACAGAATATGTTCCGGCGTCTTAATGCCCTCTCCAAAGGGAAAACGCTGATCTATATCACCCATCGCATTTCTTCCGCTGTTACGGCAGATATGATTTATTTTCTGGAAAATGGAGAAATCACAGAACACGGAAGCCATCAGGAGCTGATGAGATTAAACGGAAAATATGCCCGTCTGTATTACATGCAGGCCCGCAGTTATAAGGAGAACTGACCATGAAATACTTTTCTGCACTGTCCCGCATTCCCGCAATTCTGCATTTTGCGAATGCTCCTCTTTATATTTTTCTCCATATCCTCTGCACCTGTCTGAACCATTTCCGTTCAGCCGTACTTTTGGTCATCTTTCTTAACCTTTTTCTGCAGATGGTTAATATGCAAAATTCTCTGGTATCAGTTTTTACATTATTGGGAATCTATATATTGCTTCTATCTGGAATCGGTACTTTTTCTGTATGGTTTGAGAATTATTATAAACCGACAATCTGGCCACAGGTACAAGAAAAATTTCGTAACATGCTGTTTCAGCGTTCCATTGCTTCCGATCTTGAGAATTTTGACCAGCCTGACTTTTATAATGAATACATCTGGGCTATTACCCAGTCAGATACTGTCATTTCCGGAACGATAACGGCTCTGTCTGAACTCATGAATAATTTGATTACCACAATCTGTATTGTCTGTATTTTCTTTCATGTTGATTTCCGAATCGCAATCCCTGTATTCCTCTGTGTAGCAGTTACAGCCATTCTGTTCTCCCGTATTATCAACGAAAACTATTGCAGGGAAACAGAGATGGCTCCGCTTTCCAGAAAAACAGAATACTTCAAACGCGTATTTTATTTAAAAGAATACGCAAAAGAACTGCGTCTGACCGGCATCGATAAACTAATCACTCAACAGTTTGATGAGCATGAGGAAAATGTGTGCGGAATGAACCGTATTTGGGGAAGACGCCTGTGCTTTTGGAATACTGCAAACGGTCTTGCCACCTCCACCTTTCTGGATATTGGCCTGCGGATTCTGCTCACTTATCAGCTTATGGTTTCACATACCATATCCATTGGAGAATACACCGCTTCCACCTTTGCCATCTGGTCTCTGTTTTCCGGCCTGAATGGTTTGTCATCAAGCCTGCACAGTCTTTCTGAATATTCCATGAAAGCAGATAAAATATTCCGTTTTCTTAAGGAAAGACCTCAGGTATATGTGAATGGGAAAAAAGAGCCGCCCCTCCGGAACCAAAACAGGATTCTCTGTCAAAATCTTTCTTTTCGATATCCCGGGAATCAGGATTTTACCATTGAAAATCTCTCTTTTGAACTTCATCAGGGTGAAACACTTGCAATAGTCGGGGAAAATGGTTCTGGAAAGTCTACTTTGATCAAACTGCTTCTTGGGCTCTATATGCCGCAATCAGGAGAGATTCTCATCAATGACCATTCTCTTATCAATTATAATATTACGGCATATAGAAAATTATTTTCTGTGATATTTCAGGACTTTTCCTTCTTTTCTGCAAGCGTTGCACAAAACATTATGCTGGATCTGCAGTGGGACAAAACAGAACTGTACGATGCTTTGGAACAGAGTCTGTACAGAAAAGATCCTTACCTGAAAAGGATTCCTCTGGATACCTGCATGACGAAAGAGTTTAATGATGATGGTATTATTCTGTCCGGTGGTCAGGCACAAAAATTAGTAATTACCAGAGCCTTCCTGAAGCCTCCCTTTGTACTCATGGATGAACCATCAAGTGAACTTGACGTATCCAGTGAACGAGAACTGAATGAACTGATTCTCCAGAATTCCAGACGAAAAGGAATTCTCATTATTGCGCACAGGCTGACGACTACCAGACGGGCAGATCGGATTCTTGTACTGTCTCATGGAAAAAAGGTGGAAGAAGGAAGCCATGAAGAACTAATGCGGCAAAAAGGGCATTATTATCGTATGTTCATGGCACAGGCGAAGCAGTATCAGGAAAACTGAATTTTCTCAATAAATGTATGTATTTCCATTTATATTTTTACTGATATCTCATCCGGCTTCATCTGGATGGAAAAACAGAGCAGGAAATTGCTCTCCTGCTTCATCTGAAAACGGATTATGGCAGGCAGTTCCTGGTGAATTATGAACATTCACAGGGATGAGTGCCGCTCTGGTCTGAAGTTACTTATTGAGCACAAAATTCAGTCGTCACACCCCTCCACCAGACATCCGGGCCGCTCATCCTTATGCAGCGCCGCAAAGCGCACATTTTCCAGAACCAGGCCTTCCACGTTGCGGATATCCATGTGTACGGTTCTGCTCCAGTCCGGATAATAGTTCTCTGAGGTCTCGCTTCCAGGAAATCTTTTCTGATCGGTTACCTGTGGGTATTTCTGTGGAATCTGATCGCTTTTCACCCCGCCGTACGCAGTATAGCGTATATTGGTAAAGGTCAGATCTTTAATTTTATGCTCTCTTTCCGCATCCACGCGGATGCCGGAGAACCAAGGCGCGCCCATGATGTCATTTTCAAAGCGTCTGTGTACCTTTCCCATCTCTTCTGTGTCCACCGCTATAATGTTGGAAAAAATCAGGTGCTCCATTCTGCCGATTTCCGGCATTTCCGTAAGTTCCAGAGAACTTCCCAGCCCATCCGGAAGGAAGCGGTTGTTTAAGAGCAGAAAAATGGGCCTAGAAACATTTCTCATGATCACATTGTTCACCGTAATGCCCGTAATACTGCCCCCTTCGCTGCATTCTACTTTGATTCCCTCCCGCCATACGTTTTTCATGGTGCAGCTGCTGATAACCACATCGCTGATGTCACCAATGGATTTCAGGCCGATGCGGATAGCGGCGCACAGGGAGGAAAAGGAGCAGCCTGTGATATGAACATCCTCAACCGGATACTCCCGGCTTCCTGCCTGCAGACAGAGGTTGTCGTCCGTTCCCCGGATGCTACAGTTTGACACGAAGATGTGGGAACAGCCGTCAAAATCCAGACCGTCTCCGTTATAGTGCTTTTCATTTCGGATGTCCACGCCGTCCACCCAGATCCAGGAGGAATCCAGAAAAGCTGTGGTCCAGGCGGCCGCATCGTACAGCCTCAGGTGGGACAGGTGGATATTTGTGCAGCACAGAAAACGCATCATCATGGGACGGTAAATGCTTCCCTCATTGGGGAAGGCTTCAGCATTTCCCAGGATCATTCCTCCGCCTGTAATGGTAATGTTTTCCTGATCCTGAGCATATAGAAAGCATCGGTCCATATCCGGCTCGTTCCGGTACCGGTTGTAATGAGTATCTGTTCCATATTTTTCAATCTCTCCGCTGGCGGACAGCACCGCGGACTCTGTGATATGCAGTCTGACGTTGCTTTTCAGATACAGCGTTCCGCTGACGTAGATACCGTCTGAGAGGATCACGCTGCCCCCGCCGTTTTGGTTGCAGACGTCGATCCCCTTCTGAATCGCTGCTGTGTCATCCGTTTTCCCGTCTCCTGCCGCTCCCTGTTTTTTCACATCATAAATCATATTTCCTGTCGTCCCCTTTCGTTATGAATGAGCCGCGTAGCCCCCTCGTCTCTTTCTGCCCGGTCAGGCTCGAACCGGACTGATCGGAATTTATTATAGAAAAAAGGGCGGCTGCGCGCCATGGGCCGTTCTGCCTGAAACTGATCTTTTCTGTCGGAATACCGGTTCCTTTTCAGGAACAGAAATCTGCTTAAAAAATTGCATATTCCTCTTAAAAAACCGGGTTTTTTCTTCGATACCAAACTGCTATACTACAGTTACAGGCTGAACGAAAGTAAAAAAGAAAATATGAGGAGGATATGACATGAAAAAGAATGCACTTGCAGCATTGTTAAGCGCGTCAATGGTCATGGCTACGCTGGCCGGATGCGGAAGCGCTTCTACTGAAGCGCCTGCGGAATCGCCGGCAGCAGACGCGGGAGCGCAGTCTGAAGCGGCTTCTGAGATAGCCGGAACACAGGCAGCAGAAACCACGACAGCAGATACGGCTTCGACAGATGCCGCGGCAGAAGGAGAAGAGGCATCCATCGTGACCGAACCCACAGAGCTGACCTTCATTTTCGCGGACGGCGACGAAGGAGTCAAAGAGGTTATGAACGCAGTCGTGGAAAAATTCAATGAAACTTATCCCGACATCACCGTAACTATCGAACCGGGAAACGGAGGCGCATACAGTGAATTTCTCAAGACCAAGGACAGCGTTGGAGAATTCCCCGATGTCATGGAAATGCGCGATACTGCCATCTATGTGAGAGCGGGTAAACTGGCTCCTCTGCCTGAGGAAATCACTTCCCTGTTCCAGACCACCATGGAATTCGACGGAAATGTTTATACTGCTCCCATGAGCGCCGAAAATACCAATGGAATCATTTATAACAAAACCTATTTCGATGAAAACGGCTTCACCGAGCCGGAAACCTATGAGGAATTCATAGAGCTCTGCCAAGCGATCAAGGACAAGGGCGATATGGCTCCCCTGGTGGTAGGCGGACAGGATATCTGGCACATGGGCTTCTGGTTCCACAAAGCCTACAACGATCAGGTTTTAAGCCAGGATCCTGACTTCATCAAGCACTGCTATGAAGGAACCAAGGATTTCTCCGATCCGACCATCAAAGCAACCTTTGAGGAGCTGCAGGAGATCATGCAGTACGCACAGGACGGCTGGACCTCCACCCCTGACGCGCAGATCACCACCTTCCTGGTAAATGATATGGCAGCCATGATGTATTCCGGAACCCATATGTTCGGCCAGATCCAGCAGGCTGATCCGGACTTTGAAATGGGATGGTTCCCAGTTCCCAGCCCGGACGGCAAAACGAGGCTGGTGGGCGGCGCCGGTATCGGCGGCCTTGCAATTTCCGCAGAGGCGGCGCAGGATCCAAATAAAAAGGCTGCTGCAGAAGAATTCATCAAATTTTTCTTTGAACCCGAAAACTACAAAGCCTTCTGTGAAAGAATGAGCTGCGTTCCCACAACAGTAGATCAGCCTGAGCTTGATGTGCTCCCCGTTTTCCAGGAAGTAATCGATGCCACAAATACAGCGGACGATCTGGCTCCCATGTGGAATGGCCGCACAGGCGACAATGAACTTCCTCCGGACTTCAGAAACTTCACCTACAAGACGCTCATCGAAGTGCTTCAGGGAACCAGAGATCTTGATTCTGCCTGCGAGGAAATGAACAAAACCTGGCAGACAGCAATGCAGAGTTTTAATCCGATCACCGGCACGGGTATTGAATAAGTCAAGATCATATCAGAAGCCGGACACAGACCCGGAGGCCGCCGCAGAGAAGCTGCGGCGGCTTCTTTCAGGAAGGAGACCAGACTATGAGAAAAGAGAAGAAATTCCGACTGGATAAGGTGGCGATCACCTTCATCGCCCCGGCCTTCTTTTTCTATACATTATTTATTATTGTGCCCACGCTGAGCAGCGTCTATTACAGCTTCACATCCTGGGACGGAATCAATCCCAACATTCATTTTATTGGACTCGCCAATTACAGAGAGATTTTCACCAGTGCCCGGTTCGCAAATGCGCTGATAAACACCGTCATCCTGACGCTCTTCATTTCCATTCTGGAAAATGCGTTCGCTCTTGCGCTGGCTCTGATCGTAGACAATGTGCGCTGGATGAAAAATTTGTTCCGGAGCGCATTTTACATTCCGGTTCTGATTTCCGGTATTGTATCCGGTTTCATCTGGAAGATCATGTATAACTACAATTTCGGCGCCATTAATTCCATTCTGGAATCCATCGGGCTCGGTGAATGGAAACAGGACTGGCTTGGAAATACAAAGCTTACGCTCATTATGGTAGGCGTGGTTCTGGTCTGGAAGGGCGCCGGTTATTATATGATTATTTATCTGGCCTCCCTGCAGAGTGTTTCCACAGATATCATTGAAGCTGCGGAAATCGATGGGGCCGGACCAATACAAAAATTCCGTTCGATCACGCTTCCTCTGATCTCTGGCGCATTCACCATCAATTTTACTCTGTCCCTGATCAACGGTCTGAAGGTTTTCGACCAGATCTCCGTCATGACGGACGGCGGACCAGGCTTTACCACGGAAACTCTTGTTTACCTGCTGTATAAGGTAGGCTTTAATGAAGGAAGACAGGGCTTCGGTACCGCGGTTGGTATTGTGCTTCTGTTCATCATCATCCTCCTGAATACCATTCAGCAAAAATTTTTAAGAAGCAGGGAGGTGCAGTTATAATGGAAAAAGCAAAAAAGAAAGTAAAGCTTTCAGATTTCATCCTTTTCGGGGTAACAATCATTCTGGCACTGATTTTTATTTATCCGGTACTATTTGCGTTGATGTCCGCTTTCAAAAGCAATGGAGACATCCTCAAGGCTCCCGCCGCGCTCCCCACTTCCTTTTATGTACAGAACTTTAAGGATCTGTTTGCCATGTCGGATTTCGGAACCGCGATCTTCCACAGCATTTTTCTGACTGTGGTTTCTGAGGTTCTGATCGTCTGTATCGTTCCCATGGCGGCCTATGGTATTGAACGCAGGAAAAGCAAAATGACCGGCTTTGTATACACCTTTTTCCTGGCAGGCATGATGATTCCCTTCCATCTGTATATGTTTCCCCTGTTCAAGCAGATGAAGGTATTTCATCTCTTCGGAAACATGGCAGGCCCCATTGTATGTTATATTTCCGGCTCCATTGCCTTCGGTACTCTGCTCTACTGCAGTTTTTTAAAGGGTATTCCGCTGGAAATCGAGGAGGCGGCCATGATCGACGGCTGCACGCCCTTCCAGACCTTCTGGAAGGTTACCTTTCCTTTGCTTGGCCCCTGTACCGGCTCCATGGTGATCCTGAACGGCCTTGGAATCTGGAATGACTACCTGATGCCTTATCTCGTCCTTCCCAGCGGCCAGGCCAAAACCATCACAGTGGAGATCGCTTCCTTCGTCGGACAGTTTACGGCCAGATGGGATATTGTATTTGCAGGAACGATCATCTCCATCATCCCGGCGCTGATCATCTTCTGTATGTTCCAGAAATACTTTGTCAAGGGTATTACGGCAGGAGCCGCAAAAGGCTGATATATATAACTGACTCCAACCAGGCCTGATCCGTTGCGCAGCGGAAGGGTGTATGATAGAATAAAATTCAGCCCCTTCCTCTCAACTGCCAACTTTACCGGAGGCTGTCATGAAAAAACAGAAAAAGAAGCTGAATCTGTATCAGAAATTTGCCTTGGCCATGATTGCGCTTGGGCTTTTTCCCATGCTTGTCCTTTCCACTCTTCTGAGCAATACCATGCTTGCCAGCTACCGTCGTTCTCTTCAGGCCAATTACGAGCAGGCAGCTGTACACATCACCTCCAGCGTGGAAAGCATGCTTTCCGTTTATGACAACGCCTCTCAGCTTGCCTACCAGTATATGTCATCACAGTCCTTTCCCGCACAGGCGGATTATACTAATTATGACCGTCTCCGACAGATCCTTTCCGGCGAAATCTATGCTCCTGAAGAGCGTAATGCGGCCCGGGAGCAGGAAATGGCACAGTTTCTGAACTATGTGGGAAACGCGGATAACTATATCTACGCCTCCCATTTTCTCACAGACAATAATGAGACCGGAAGCCTCTCCTTCCATTTCAGCCTTCGAAGCACCTATTTTCAGAATGAAGGCCTGTTCCGGGAAATGATGAACTATGAAAACTGGGACAAAACCTCCAAAAAGCTACAGCTAATCCCCTCCCATCAAACGGCCTATTTTTACGGACAGCAGAAAACCGTTTTCACCGTAGCGAGAAATTATTATGATCTGCGGGGTGCAGTGGGACAGGAAAAGTATGTGGGAACCCTTTTCATTGATGTGGATCTTCAGATGCTGTCCCTGCTTTTTAAAAAAATGCATCTGGACAGCGAACAGGAATTTTATCTGATCAACGAAGCCGGTGACTGCTTCTTTTCCACAGAGGAATCGCTCATTGGCAGGAATCTGTATAAAGAAAATCTTTTTCCGGAAGCCTCTCGAAGCCTGCTGGTCATATCCGCAGATGGAAACGACTACGGACTGAAGGCCGTCGTCGCCATCGATACCAGGAATGCCTACCGGCAGATCAACTCCCTGCAATACACCATGTACGCTGTGCTTGCCGTCTCTGTCCTAACTCTGGTTCTTGCCTCCTTCTATTTTTCCAGAAGGCTGACACGTCCCATCCACAGCATGATGGAACAGATGAGCCGCGTGGAGAATGGGGATTTCGAAATGGAGCTTCCTGTGAACAGCCAGGATGAGATCGGCATCCTTTCCGAACGGTTCAACCGTATGTCCCGGGAACTGAAAAATTACATTAACCAGTCTTATGTGGCTCAGATCAGACAGAACCAAGCGGAACTGACCGCTCTGAAGTCTCAGATTTATCCCCATTTTCTGTATAATACTCTGGAGGTCATACGGATGACTGCGCTGGAAAATAAGGACCGGAAGGTATCGGAAATGATCGAGGCTCTCTCCGGCCAGATGCACTATCTGATCGGTCCGGTGCAGGACATGGTTCCTCTGGAAAAGGAATTGGAGAACATTCAGAGTTATATCTATCTCCTGAACTGCCGGATTACGGGAAGGATCATGCTGAGCATCCATGCCCCGGAAAGCGCGCGCATCCAGGTGCCCAAACTGACCCTGCAGCCCATCGTGGAAAATGCCTACGTCCATGGAATCAAGCCCAAAAACGGACGGGGCAGCATTCTCATTGAGACGACTCGTATGGATGAACGTCTAGAGATTTCCGTCATGGACAACGGTGCGGGAATGGATGGAACAGCACTCAAAAGGCTGGAAGATCTTCTTACCGGACAGGAACCGGGCATCAAAAACGAATACAACTGGCAGAGTATCGGACTGAAAAATGTTCACGACAGGATCCGCTTCCTGTATGGAGAAGAATATGGCATACGGATAACCAGCACAGCAGGTGTAGGAACCATCGTATCCGTTCTGCTGCCCTGGCAGGAATGGCACGGAATGCAGGGAGAATCGAAGCCCGGAACAAAGGAAGGAGGAGAAATACATGCGAAGGATGATTCTCGCGGATGACGAACCCGTAATCATGCGGGGCATCCGGAAACTGGTGGACTGGGAAAGGCTTGGCTTTTCCATTGTAGGAGAATATGGGGACGGTAGCAGCGCCATGGAAGGACTTCTTTCTCTTTACCCGGATATCGCTCTGCTGGATATCTCCATGCCTGGTATGAACGGCATTGAAATCCTGAAAAATATTCGGGAATTCGAGCTTCCCACCCGAGTGATCTTTATCAGCGGATTTCAGGACTTTGAATATGCAAGAAATGCTCTGACCTACGGTGCCGTAGCCTATCTGCTCAAGCCCGTCATCCGGGAAGAACTGCTTCAGGCCGTGGAAAAAGCAGTGGGAGGCATGGAGGAATTTCAGAAGCCGGATGTCCCTGTAGTTTCCATTCCGGTACAGGCTGAAAATACTTTCGATTCATCCTTTCCTGCATCCCCAAGGGAACCTGCGCTCGTCCGTGAAACAGCAATGCAGGAGGAAACCTTATATCTTCCTGCGCTGGCCTTCATCCTTCCCAAAGATACTGACAACAATCAGGAACAAAAGCTGCTCCGTTTTTCCCTGATCAGCTTTCTTGAGGAATATCTGGCAGAGAACAGTCTTGGCATCTTATTTTCCAAAAACGATAATATTGTTTTGATTCTGAAAAACATGGACAGCACACGGGCCAAATCAGAGTTTTCAAGGCTCCAGGAAGTGTTCTATTCCCAAACAGGCCGGAATGCCGCCTTTGTGATCGGAGAACAGGTGGACAGCATGAGTCTGATCCCGCAGCAGTATCAGGCATGTCTGGAACTGAGCCGTTACCTTTTCTTCGCGGATCAGGTTCAGATTCCGATTCTGACTGCAGGGGAACCCGTCTTTTCCCGAAAGGCAGGAACCGACGAACTTTCTCTTGTACGTGAACAGCTTCTGGATTCTTTGCTTTCTCAGAACCGTGAGGAATTCCGCAAAGCCTATTCCCGCTTCTGCCGGACACTCTGCCTCGCCTCGGATGGCAGGAAGGAGGATGCATGCTACTATTTCTGCTCCACAGTCCGGCGGATGGAGGAACGCTTGCAGGAAATGCGGCTTTCCGGAAAAGACGCCAATGTAGGAGAGCTGTTGGAACAGGGCAGGGCCTGTTCCAGCTTTATCCGTATGTCGGACTTCTTCGGCGCTTTTCTGGAAGACTATCTGAATCTATTAAAAAATACCATGCAGAACAGCGAGAAGAAAGATCTGATCCGGGCAAAGGAATATATCGAAGCCCATTACCGGGAAAATCTCACTCTGGAGGTGCTGGCAGGAGAGGTACACATGAATCCCTATTATTTCAGCAGCTTCTTTAGGAAAAACGAGGGAGAAAATTTCAAGGACTATGTAAACCATGTACGTCTGAGCCATGCGGTAACCCTCCTGGTTTCTACAGATATGAAAACCTATGAAATTGCAGCCGAGGTAGGCTTTCGGGATGCCCGCTCCTTCACAGAGGTCTTTTCCAGGGTCTATGGAGAAACGCCAAGCGCCTATAAAAAGCGGGTGCTGGGAAACGGTGGCGATAAAATCTGAATACAGCCTTTTCAGGCCGGAATTGTCTGCCGAACCCGTTCCGTTCACCTCTTTTGCCTCCTGCTTTCCTCCCGGTAGCCGCTGGGCGTCAGTCCGGTATATTTCTTGAACTGGCGCATGAAATGCAGCTCGCTCTCATAGCCGCAGAACACAGCAAGAGCCTGAATGCTCATTTCTGTGGTAGTCAGATAAAACTGAGCGTAGGCGATCCGCGCGTCGAGCACATCCCGGATGCAGGAGGTTCCGAAAAATTCCCGGTACAGATGCTGAAAATGGGAAATGCTCAGATGCACCCTCTCCGCCAGTTCCTCCACGCTCCATTTTTTATAGGGAGCGTTCTGAATCTCCATACGCAGTTCGTTCATGAGCTGATAATATTTGTTCCCGCTGTGCTCATCCGGCAGAACCGCAAGCTGGGAAGCCAGAGAATAAAGCAGCGCCCGCATCAGGCTGTCCAGGGTCTGCTGCCGGTAAGGATGTCCGGACAGCTTCTCCGTCACCACCAGACGGCAGAGCTCGGACAGCCGTCCGAGATAGGGCAGCGCAAAAGGAGTATCCAGAGGAAGGGACAGCCTGGAAAGAAGCTGCTCATCCTCCCCATGCAGTTCAAAATGGATCCAGTCATCGTTGTAGTCCGGCCTGCGGCAACCATAATGTACATAAGAATGTCTGCCATACAGAAGCCCGGTATTTGGGGGAAGTTCTGTATACTTCCCATCCTTTTCAAAAAAGCTTTCCGTTTTGATCAGAAGAAGGGTATAATCCTCATTCCCCCTCGGATTCAGGCTGTCCAGCACAGCCGTATGTCTGGAATCATAGCCGCATCTGTTTACCGTAATCATGAAAGCCGCCTTTCTCAAAAGCGTTCTGTGTCCGAAAATGTATGTGCTTTCAACAGACCAGGAAACAGCTCTGCTGAAAACGGATTTCAGAGAATATGTCAGTTTTCCACATTTTAAGAAATTGAAGAGGATATGTCAATCCGATATATTTTAGAAAAAAACTTTACATCTTGCCAAAATATTGTTAAGCATAAATACCATCAAAACGAACTACCAAAATCCATAAATTTAAGGAGGATACCATGAAAGAAATACAGAACCCGATCCTGCGGGGATTCCATCCGGATCCGTCCATTGTGCGCGTGGGGCGGGATTATTACATCGCCACCTCCACCTTCGAGTGGTGGCCGGGCGTGCGCATCCATCATTCCCGCGATCTGATCCACTGGAGGCTGATCGGCTATCCGCTGACCAGAATCTCCCAGCTTGATCTGCGGGGCGTCGGCCCTTCCCAGGGGATCTGGGCTCCCTGTCTGACTTGGAACGATGGAACGTTTTATCTGGTCTATACAGTGGTGAAGGCTTTTTACTGCAATATGTACGATACCGAAAATTATCTGGTGACGGCGCAGGATATCCGCGGTCCCTGGTCAGACCCGATTGCCCTGAACAACTTTGGTTTTGATCCGTCCCTGTTCCACGACGATGATGGAAGAAAATATATGGTCAGCATGGTGACGGACCACCGGGTTCCGAAAAAATACGCGGGCAGGCTGGTGCTTCAGGAATATGATCCGAAGGCGCAGCGCATGGTTGGCCCGGTGAGAGACATTTACCGGGCGGACCGGATTTTTCTGGAGGGGCCCCATATTTTCAAAAAGGACGGCTGGTACTACCTGTTCAGCGCGGATACCGGAACCGGAGAGGGGCATGGTCAGACCATCCAGCGCTCCCAAAACGTATGGGGGCCTTACGAGATGTACCGCCCCGCGGACCCGCTCCGGCAGGATGGAGAAGCTTATTCCATTCTCACCTCCCGGCACCATGGGGACATTCTTCTCCAGAAAGCCGGCCACTGTGACCTGGTGGAAACGCCGGAGGGGGAATGGTATGCCGTTCATCTGTGCGGCCGTGCCAGCGAGCGCAGAAATCCTCCGGATGCCCCACGTTTTGCCGGATGCCGCCGTTACATGCTCGGCCGGGAAACCGCCATCCAGAAAATGCGCTGGACGCAGGACGGCTGGCTGGAGCTGGATGCGGACTGCGTGCCGGAAGGCCGGACAGCGTCCTTCAGCAATACCCCTATGGAACGGGTGCCTGCACCGGCGTGTGCCGCAGATGACACACCGGAAGCGTGCGGCGGTCCGGACAACGCCGGGCCTGCCGGAGAGGCTCCTTTTTACCGGGATGATTTTGACTCTCCTGCTCTGGCTCTGGATTATCAGTCCCTGCGCATTCCCATGGACAGCCATTATCTCTCCCTCACGGAGCGCCCCGGCTGGCTTCGCATGTATGGACGGAGCGGACTGTCCTCTTATTTTTCCCAGACGCTCATCGCCAGACGGATGACGGAATATCACATGACGGCGGAAGCCTGCGTCTCCTTTGAGCCCGATGTATTCAAGCAGATGGCAGGGCTGATCCTGATGTACGATACGGACAATTATCTCTACCTCCATCTGTCCCGGGACGAGGATGTGGGAAAATGCATCACCCTGCTGAAGGCGGAAAACCGCAGCTACGAATACCTGACCGATTATATTCCTCTGGAGGAAGGCCGGGATGTGATCCTGCGCCTTGTCATCAACGGTACATCCGTGCAGTTCTTTTACGGATACACCGATGAGTGCCGGGACGCTTCAACGGCGGACGCTCTGATTCCGGCGGGAGGCGCGGTTGACGCCAGCTTCCTTTCCGATGAAGCCTGTCGGGAAGGATGGTTCACCGGAACCATGATCGGCATCTGCTGCCAGGATCTGACCGGCTTCGGAAAGCATGCGGATTTTGACTGGTTTGAGGTACGGCCGGAAGGTGTCTGAATCGTCTGCTGAAATCATGTTGGCTCCTGACCACGCAGCGATGCGTGGTCAGGGTATGAAGGTCACTTCGTGACCAGTAACGATTCACAGCATCCGGTCTGCAAAGGAATAGCAGAATCCATCAGTTTTCCGCACATCCGCCCATTGTCCGGATACTGGAAATCTTCTATACTTTTCAGTAGAAAAATGGAAAGGAACCGCAGGATTTGCAGAAAAAGGCATGCATCCTGGATATGAAAGATTATCACAGCGCCGGACTTCCAGTCCGGCGTGCATGCCTCAACAACGCTTCGGAGGTAAAAATGAAAGCAGAAAAAACAAAGGAAACCGAATTTCAGGCCGACGAGGTAATCGGCCGCATCCGCGCCAAAATGGCCTGGGTGAGCGAAAAAAACAGAGACAAGATCCCCTATACTACGGATGAGAACGGAAATTATGACGACCGTTCCGACATGAGCCGCTCCTGGTCCATCGACGACGGCCTGAACTGGTGGACGAACGGCTTCTGGGGCGGCATTCTGTGGCTGCTTTATCAGGACACCGGAGAGGAGCGCTACGCCCGGATCGCCCGGGTCAGCGAAGAGCGCCTGGACCGCTGCTTTTCTGATTATTATGGACTTCATCACGATGTAGGATTTATGTATGTTCCCACCGCCGCCGCAGATTACCGGCTGACCGGGAATGAAGAATCCAGAAAGCGCGCCATGCATGCGGCAAATCTTCTGGCGGGCCGCTTCAATCCCGCCGGCCGTTTCATCCGTGCCTGGAACAATTCCGGAAAGGACGATGTCACCGGCTGGGCCATCATTGACTGCATGTTCAACCTTTCCCTTCTGTACTGGGCCAGCGAGGAAAGCGGCGATCCCCGTTTCCGCCAGATTGCCATGCTGCATGCGGATACGGTGATGAAATATTTTGTCCGTCCGGACGGCTCCGTAAACCATATCGTGGAATTTGACCCGGAAACGGGAGAGATGGTGAGAGCGCTGGGAGGCCAGGGATACGGCGAGGGCTCCTCCTGGACCAGAGGACAGGGCTGGGCGCTGTACGGCTTCATGATCAGCTATATCCACACCGGAAAGCAGGAATATCTGGACACTGCCAAAAGAGTGGCTCACTACTGTATGGCCTGTATTCCGGAAAGCGGCCTGATCCCCGTGGATTTCAGACAGCCAAAGCAGCCTGCCTATGAGGATTCCTGCGCCGCCTGCGTCATCGCCGGAGGGCTTCTGGAGCTGTCCCGCTGCGTCCCTGACTACGAACGGTCCGTCTACCGCAGTGCAGCGATCCGCCTTCTTCGAGCCATTGATGAAAAACGGGCCGACTGGAGCCATAACTGCGACGCCATCGTCCAGAACTGCACCGGCGCCTACCATGCGGACAGCCATCATTTCACCATGGTCTACGCGGATTATTTTTTCATTGAGGCCGTTTATAAGCTGAAGGGCATCGGCCGTCTTCTGTGGTAAGATGAAAATCGGTCTGATTTTCTATTGTTCCAAACCGTGCCGGTCACCTGTTGGCCGGCACGGTTTCATTCATTGCTTCCAGTTCCCTCTGAATCCTCCCAAAATCCGCCCCTTTCCTTCGTTTTGCACTGGCATACAGCTTCTTATATTTTTCCTCTTCGTTATTTTTCCCTGCATCTCTGAGAAGGAAAATGAACGCATCCGTCAGATCGTCACGGCAGTTTTTCAGACATTGCTCCGCGATACGTCTGGCGTCATCCGTCCGGCCGTGTTCTTCATAATATGCAATCAGCTCGGCATGACGCTTCCCGCTTTTCCACAGATTCTGTTCCAGCCAGGCGGCATATTTATCTCCCCTTCCGTACTGAAGATATAGATAAGCTGCCCTTTTTTCATTGGAAGAATTGTGAGAATTTTCCAGGATCTCCGCATACTCCAGATATTCCTCCGGTTTCGTGCACAGCCTCTCCGACAGGGCAAAGATCGGTTCATAGCAGCCGTAAGAACCGTAATAATCATGTGCCGCCATATCTGCCAGAACCTGCTTTCTCAGCTTCCAGTCCTCCTGTTCCAGACCTCCCTGATCCAACAGGACTTTACAGAGTTTCCCAATTTCCTCCGCCTGCCATTTACCGTCTGCTGATCTTAGGTATATCATCTGATCTGCCAGTTCCCTGACCTGCTTCCAGATGCCGGAAAAACTGCTGTCCTGCTGCTGAAAAGGCGAAGGCTTTATACATCTGTAACGGATATTTGAAGCCAGTTCCCTCTTTCTGCGCAGCTTATTTTCCGCTCTGAATTTTTCTCTGGAATAACCCTGTCCATGAAAACGTCTGTCCAGCTCTGCCTTTCCTTCGGTGATCTCTGTCTCAAGCAAAGCAGACATTTCAAAAAAAATACCTTCCGGAAGATTTATCCCAAGCAACGCTTCGGGATTGATCTCATCACACATGGGATGTTCCAGTATTTCCTTTAGCCTCCTGGCTGTCTGCCATGTGTTTTCGCCCTCTTCGCCTCCGGAAACTGCGCAGCCGGAGGCCGCATGTCCGGGTTCTGTGGATCCGGGTGCTGTATATCCAAATGCTGCGTGTCCGCTTGCGCATCCAGTCTCTGCAGTCAGCCAGTCCAGACCGATTTCCTTCCGCCTCATAGACAGCATCCCTTCTCTTGCCGCCTCCACGATGGAAAAGGTATCCTTCTCCGGGCTGTCCTCTGAATCCTCCGCCTCGATCATCCGAAATTCCAGTCCGCATACCCGATCCAGGATTCCGGCTGCCAGCCCGTATTCCCCAAGCGTCAGCAGCTCATGGCAGCCCCCGAACACCCTGTCCAGAAACGGCATCGCTCCATCCGGATCGTTGTACCATGTCTTCCAGTCATCCATATATCTGCCATCGTCGTCAAATTCATAGTAATGGGTTTCATATTCCAGAACGATCTCCCCATTTTCCACTTTTTTGCAGAAGGCCTCAATTTCCTCCGCCTCCGGCATATACAGGATCTTTTTCCTGCCGGAAAGGGATTTCAGAAAATCTTCCTGTTCTTCATCATCCAGCAGTCTGGCCTGTATCAGAATCCATTCATCCTTCTGGGCCTCCGACATTTCACTTAATTGTTCCTCCACCCGTTTGAAAAACAAATCCTTTTCTTTCCCCGGCATTTTCGTCTCCTTCCCTGACATTTTCATTCTTCCGCATTTTATTTTTCTCTGTCATTCTTTCCTGTTTCCTGCACCGCCTCCAGCCCCATTTCCATCAGCTCCGCCGCTGCCTTCCCGTCCCTGACACGGATCAGGTTATCCTCCCAGGCGTCTTCTTTTCCCAGAAGATTCACCCCTCCATGCCAGACCAGAACACGGTCAATCACCGCAAAGCATCTGGCTTCTTCCTCTGCCAACCGGACACGGATCCCCGCAGACTGCATCTGGCGGATGAGCGCATACAGATATTCCGCATTTCCAAAGGCATTGTTTTCCGGTACGTCTGTGATTACCGTAACATTCACCCCGGCCTCCTGCCTGGATTTTACCAGCCGGATGAGGCGGTCCACTTTTTCGGAAATCAGGCTGGGGCTGGAAATCAGGATTTCTCTGTCCGCCTCCACCAGATCCCTCTCAAATATATCCGTATAGCTTCCTGAGTCATAGATGGCGTTTACCTCCTGCTTTTCAATGGCCGGATCGGAGATGACCCGGAAGCCGATCTTTCTATAGGCCTTCAGTCTTTTCTGATACATCCCATCGAAAACCGGGATGTGGGAATCGATATAATCATACACGATTACCCGTTTCTTTCCGGCATATTTCCGGCTCAGCCTGCCCACATACTGCTCCAGCCGTCCGGCAAAGGAGACAGGAGCCGCCAGCATCAGGGTGTCCAGCCTGGGACAGTCGAAGCCTTCCCCGATTTTCTGTCCGGTGGCTATCAAAATCATGGTTCTATCCGGCGGAAGCTCCTTCATCCGCTTTCTGACCTGCTCGTTTTCCTTCGCCGACTGATCCCCGTACAGGAGATAAACCGCATCTGCGTCATTTTGCACCTGCCCGTAAATGAGTCTTGCCTGCTCCTTATATCGGGTGAGCACTACCGGCGTTCCGCCCGCTTTCACACAGTTTCTGACATCCTCCGCGATCTGTCGGTTTCTGTCTTCATTTTCGCTGATCAGCGCATATGCCGCATTTGTATCCGTCTCGTTTGAAAAATCCACCGTTCTGGTATATCTCGGATAAACCAGATATTCAATTCCCTGTTCGGCAGTCCGCTCCAGCGCCGTATATTTATGACGCACCGGCCCGAGCAGAAAGAAATTGATTTTTTCCAGGCTGTCGCTGCGGACCGGCGTGGCGGAAACGCCATATACATACCTGGCATTCACCTTTTTCAGAATCTCCTGTGCCGTAGCGGATGCGGCATGATGGCATTCATCCATGATGACCATGCCATAGGAATTGAGTCTTTCGTGGAATTCGCCCTTTTTATAAAGAGAGCCTATCATGGCGATGTCGATAATTCCGGTCAAAGTGTCCCTGCCGCCCTTCAGTGTTCCAATTACACTTCCTCTCTTTTTGACGCGTCCCGTTTTGGTCCGGTATTCCGGCACTTCCTCATCAATCTTCAAAAATCGGTTCAATTCTTCTTCCCATTGGGAAATGAGATCCGTGCTTTCCAGAAGGATAAGTGTATTCACCCTCCTCCGGGCAATCAGATAGCTGCATACTACGGTTTTCCCAAAGGCGGTAGCCGCGCTGAGCACACCGGTATCCCCGGCGAGCAGGCTCTCCGCCGCCGGCTTCTGCTGCTCTCGCAGCTCTCCCCGGAAGGAAACGCGGATAGGCCTCCCCTTTTCTCTGTGATCCTCCACAACACAGGTAATTCCCGCCTGCTCACACTTTTCCGTGAGCATTTCAAAAAGGCCGCGCGGGATTTTTACATAGCCATCCGTATCCTCTCCCAGATAAACCGTGCTGAAATTGTAATAATTGGAATAGCCCAGACGTTTGTTTTTGTAAAAAACCGGATTGTCAAAGGCAGCAAGCGCGCGGATCTGATTTTGCAGTCTGGGCTGCAGATTCAGCGCGTCTACATAGATTCCGTCCGCAAGAACAATATGAAGCTTTCCCGTCACATCAAACCGTGAAAAATTCTCCTTCCGGTTCCATGGCTTCGGACGTTTCTTCGGATCGGTATAGAACGAAGCCGCCTGATTTCCCGAAAGCTCCGTCTGCCATCTGAGCGTAAGGCGCTCCACATCCTCCTGTGTCAGCTTTCCGGTTTCGAACAGCTTTCCCCACTGATCCGGAAAGGCGTTCCAGTTCTCATCCACAAAGGCGCTGTTTCCCGCTTTCAAAGCCTGGCCCTGAAGGGGCAGGGCCACCAGATTTCCCAGAAAGCCTGCCGTATCCTGCGAAGGATACATGCGGTCATAATAGCGGAAGGATTTCAGGTTGATGGTGGCAAGTCCCCTGTCAAGCAGGAGGAAGCCAAAGTTCCTTGCCGCGGCCGCATCCACCGGTCTTCGGAAGAAAATCCATACATGGGCTCCCCGCCCGGACCGGGATCGTTCCACCAGCGCATCAATTCCGTTCTGACGGCAGATCAGGCGCAGTGCATCCACCTCATCCCGCCAGGAATGATCCGTATTGGCGAAATCTTCCCGTTCCGCCCCTTTCTCGTGATTGTCAAAATCAAACACCAGGAACCGGCAGGTTCCATCCGGCAGAAGAGGATATACTCCAATCACATCCGTTCCATCCTCCCGGTATCCATTTAAATGCGCAAGGATGATTTCCGGTCTCAGCTTCGTCCAGCTCATATGGGGACAGTCTTCACAGGAAATCTTTTTCCTCGTTTGGGATTCTCCTGCCTGCTTTGGACACAGGCTGTTCCAGCGATTGTCGCACTGGGGGTAATAATTTCCATTTCTGGCTCTTTTGGCAAACACATCCTCCCGTCCCCAGAACATGCCGTAAAACCGTTTCGCCATTTCCAGATCGACCGGCTGTCTGAGGATTCTCGCTCCCTGATCCGGATCGTAATCCTCCGCTTTCTCCGGCGTATCCAGAAATGCTTCGCTCTGCGCGCAGGAAACGTTCGCCTTTTGCAGAAGCGCCCGAAGCTCCTTATTTTCTTTCTGCAGATCCCGGACAAGTTTTCTGAGCGTGTCCAGATTATAGGCTTCGATGTTCATTCCATTCCGGTTCCTTTCCCAGGGCTTCTCCCAGTCCCATCACATAAATCTGGCAGGGATTCGCTTTATCCCACAGTTCCGGAAACACTTCAAATTCCTGAAATCCCATGCTCTGATAAAACCGGTTCGTCCTGTCATATACTTCATAGTGTCCCATTGCAACCGTTTTAACCTGCAGGAACCGATACCCCATCCCAACCGCTTCTTTTTTGGCAGTCTCAAGAAGCGCCCTTCCAATCCCCTGGCGGTGGTATTCGGGAAGCACCCCCATTACCGCAAGCTCTGCCGTAGCCTTTCCCGTTTCCTTCAGACACAGAAAACCCACCGGCCGCTCCTGTCTGTATGCGGCAAAAGACGTCTGAGTTCCACTGTCTTCAATATATTCCTCTCTGGATTCCCGGATTCCGAACCAGTCCGGAAGCGCTTCCAGAATGGTTCGTGCAATCCTTCTGCGAGCTTCCGCTTCCGTTACCCGCTGTACTACAGTCCCATATCCCATAAAATTATCTCCATTCTTCATAGATGTCGACCTAAAAAGCTCCGTTTTGTATCAGTATACCATTTTCTTTTTCTTTCTGCATATAAATCAGCAGATGTCCACCGGACAGGTATTGGTTTTCTCCTGATATCCACATGGAAATTCTCTATCTCCTTTAAAACCGGATTCAGAAGTGATAAAATAAAGAATATCACCTCGAAGGCCGCCGGTATGGACGGCAGCTTCCAGGGATCACGGGGAGGGGTAAATCAGATGCCGATCGTTCAATATCTGCCTACTTTAGAACTGCTTTTTTCAACCTGTTTACCATAGATCGCTGCTGTCACAGAAAATACAGCTTTTTCAAAACGTTTCTTACTCTGTTTCTGTTTTCCGCTGTGCTGTTTGGCTTTTCCTATACCTTTGCGGAGGAACTTTCCTTTCGGGGAGACGGAAGCCTCAGTCTGTGCGGCCTTGTTTTTCTGATCCCCTTTCGATTTCTTTATAAGGAAAAGCTGCCGCTTCTGCTCATCATTTCCTGTACCTGCTGGGTATACACGCTGGGAATTCTTTCCCTTTCCATTCAGATTGCAGCCATACTGGAGCCCGGCAGATGGATTTTTATCCGGGCCGTGCAGAACCTTCTGTATCTGTTGACCCTGGTACCGTTCTATAAACATCTTGTGCCAAAATATATTTTTGTCATTGAACATATCAGTGTTTTTGAAAAACGCTGGTATAAATATATGGTGCTGAACAACTGCCTCAGCTTCCTGCTTCTGGTGGTATTAAACGAATATTTTCTGAAGGAAAAGGCCTGGTTATTTTCCTTCCCAGTCATTCCCACCCCGCTTTTCTCATAAACTGATAAAAAGCGCATCAGGACATTTGATTGAAAAAGAAACTCCCTTATCTGTTTACCGCGGTCTTTTTTCTCGGCTTTGCCGCCGTATTTCTTTACTTTTTTCTGAACAGCGACGCCAGACGCTTCCGGCTGGTGACGGAAAACTTTTTCACGTCGTCTCTGGCCGGAGACAGTCTGAGCCTTCATTATACGCTGGCCGATCCATCCCCCTGGCTGGAAGGGCCTTCCCCGGCCTCACTTCCGATCTATTCCAGATCTGGAAGACAGGAAAGCGCAGCTGTCATGGAAAATCTGCTCACCGCTCTCTGGGAAATCGACCCGGAGCAGCTGAATGAGCAGGATTCCTATACCCTGTCTCTTTTGACTTCCTGGCTGGAAAATGAACTGGTCGGAGCGCAGTGTGAATATTTTGAAGAGCCTCTGTCTCCAACCTCGGGCATGCATCTGGAGGTTCCCGTCCTTCTGGCGGAATATGCCTTCCGAAGCAGGGAGGATCTGGAGGATTATCTGGAAGTACTGGAGAGCATTCCGGACTATCTGGAAGGTCTGGGAGAATATGAAAAGGAAAAGGCCGCCGCAGGGCTTTTTATGACCGAAGAGGATGCGGCCGAAGTGGTCAGTCAGTGTGATGCTGTTCTGGATGAAACGCTGCTGGAGAGCGGAACTCATTTTCTGCAGACCACCTTTGCGGAACGGCTGGATCGGCTGATTGAGCTGGGAGAAGTAGAGGCACATGACCGGGAAAAATATATTTCGGAAAATGACAGGCTTCTGAAAACGGTAGCCGCACCCGCCTATGAAGCGCTGGGAGACACCATTTTTCTTCTTTCCGGAAGCGGACTGTATGAAGGAGGGCTTGGACGGATATCCGGGGGAATCGTTTATTATACTTATCTGCTGAAACGCAATACGGGTTCTTTCAGAACTCCGGAGGAGATCACGCGTCTTCTTTCTGAGCAGCTTCAGGCTGATGTTCAGGAGCTTCAGGAGCTTTCCGGCCGTTATCAGCAGCTTACCGGACATACGCCGGACTCCGCCTCCACCCTGTTTCCGTTTCCCTTTGAGGATGCACAGGAGATTCTGACAGACCTGCAGCAGCGCATGCAGGACGACTTTCCCCCTCTTTCTGCGCTCACTGATGTTCCTGTCTTCTGTACTGCCAAGACGGTTTCCGAAAGCCTGCAGGACTATACCTCCCCGGCATTCTATCTGATACCGCCGCTGGATGATCTGACTGAAAATGTAATTTATGTGAATCCGGCTTCCACCAGACCTGGTCTGGAGCTTTATACCACCCTGGCACATGAAGGCTATCCGGGTCATCTGTACCAGACCGTTTACAGCCGGCTTTATGAGAATTCCATAACTGATAATCCGGTTCGCGGCGTTATCTCCTTTAATGGCTTTGTGGAGGGCTGGGCTTATTATGTAGAGAATATTTCCTATGACTATGCTGCAGACGTGCTTCTGGAAAACGGCGGCACAGAAGCTGACCGGGTGCTTGTTCAGCTTCTGTGCCTGGAGCGGAACCTTCAGATCAATCTATACTGCCTTCTGGATCTGTCCATCCATTATTATGGAGCTGATCGGGAGGATGTCTTCCGCTCCCTGGCTGCCTTCGGCATTTCTGACACCACGACGGCGGGGGCCATCTACGATTATATCCGCAGGGAGCCAACCACCTATTTAAAGTATTATCTCAGTTATCTGGAGATTCTTTCCCTCAAGGAAGAAGCACAGGAACTGTGGAAGGAACAGTATTCCGATCTTCGCTTTCATACCTTCCTCCTGCAGACGGGACCCTCCGATTTTGTGAATCTGGAAAAACGTCTGAGGGAACAGAATCCGGGCGCACAGCAGCCGAAAGTGTAACACCTTCAGGCACAGCGTCTGAGAATGTAACACCTGTTGACGCAGCGCCTGAAGGTGCAGGCTCATCCCTTCATCTTTTCAAAAAAGTCCATCAGGTTCAGGAGCGCTTTGCGCAGGACCTCCTGTTCCTCCCCGTCAAGCCCCTTGAGAACCTGACGGATCATCTCGTCATGAAAGCGTTTATGGTGGGCAAAGGCACTCCTTCCCTTTTCGGTCAGAGATACCAGAACCACCCGCCTGTCTTCCTCACTGCGAACGCGCTGGACATAACCTTTTTTCACAAGGGAATTCATGGAAATGGTCAGGGTTCCCGTAGTGACGGAAAGAAGCTTTGCTACAGTGGTCATGTTTTTGGCCTCTTCCGTGCCGATGGCCTCTATCACATGCATATCGTTCGCGGTCACATCCCGGTATTCTCCGGTGCGGATCGCCTTTTCCTCAATAGTATTAATATCACGGAACAGCTTTACCAGCACTTCATTGAGCGTTTCATTGATATCCATTCCGTTCCCTCCTTCGGCATGATTTCCCGGTCCTCACCGCCGACAGGCGGTGCTTTCAACAGCATTTCTCATCATTCAATAGACTTCATGGACTCAGCCATATTGATGGCGTCCAGCTTTCTGTTCATCACTCCGCACACAAACACCGCAAAAACAAATGTCAGAATGATGCTGTAAAGAATGCTCAGCGGAGCGATGTGAACGTCAAACGCGATCATATCAATGTCAATCTGTGCCATGACGAAGCTGTGCAGATATTTTCCCATGACCAGTCCTGCCAGAGCGCCCAGCCCTGTCAGAATCAGGTTTTCCCGGAATACGTAGCTTGCCGTTTCGTTCCGGTAAAAGCCAAGCACCTTAATCGTTGCGATTTCCCGGAGCCTTTCGGTGATATTGATATTCGTCAGGTTATACAGCACGATGAAGGCGAGCGCTCCGGCACAGACGATGATCAGCACCACCACATAATTCAGGCTGTCCATCATGCTGTTAAAGCGGGTCTGCATATCCTCATAGGCCGACACGCTTGCCACGCCGCTGCAGTTCATCAGGGCCGCGGAAGCCTCATGGATGTCCTGCCCTTCCTTCACATTCATATAGACGGTCTGGTATTCCGGCTCTTTTCCGGTCTGGTCCTGCCATGTCTCCGGAGACAGATATGCGTAGTTATAAATATAGTTTTCACTGATTCCGGAAACCGTAACCGTCAGGCGGTTTCCGTCCTCATCCTCCAGAACCGTTTCATCTCCCACGTTCAGACCGCTCTTCTCAGCCAGCTTCTCTGTAAGCACCACTTCTCCGTCTCCCGGCCAGGAAATGGCTTCTCCCTTCTCCGTATGCAGATCCAGATAGGCTCCCATCTCTTCCGGCTTCCGGGGAATCACCAGGGTGACGGATTCCGTTTCCTCCCCCTGTATCAGATCCGCGCTTTCTTCAAAAGAAAGCATGTAACCATCTGCCACCTGATCCGCGGTCGTTTCAAATTCTGTCCGGTCCTTCTGTGCGTAAGGCTCGCTGAAGGTTACGCTGAGATCGTTGAGCTGAATCTCACCATACTGGTTATCTATAATGTCGCCGATGGAATCCCTGATGCCGAAGCCCGTAAGCAGCAGGGCCGTACAGCCGCCGATTCCGAATACCATCATGAAAAAGCGCTGCTTATAACGGAAAATATTTCTTGCGGATACCTTGACCAGAAACGACATATGGTTCCAGAGAAAAGGGATTTTCTCCAGAAAAATGCGTTTTCCGCTCTTCGGCGCCTTCGGACGCATGAGCTGCGCGGCCACCTCTGCAAGCTCATACCGACAGGTGGCAAAGGTGGTTCCCATGGAACACAGAACAGCCACCGCAAGCGATACAGCCGCAAGCTTCCAGTCAAGCAGAAGCACAAAATCTCCCATCTGGTACATGATGCCGTAGGCAAACCAGATCACCGTGGGGAACAGCCATGATCCCACAAAAAAGCCGATCAGACAACCGATCAGAGCAGCGCTTCCGGAATAGAACAGATATTTTCCCATGATCCGTCCTTTTCCATAGCCCAGCGCTTTCAGCACACCGATCTGGGTTCTCTGCTCCTCCACCATGCGGGCCATGGTAGTCATGCAGACCAGGGCCGCCACCAGGAAAAAGAATACCGGGAAAACGCCCGCAATTCCCTCCACAATACTGGAATCGCTTTCGTAACAGGCATAGCCGATGTTTTCATCTCTTGTAAGAACGTAGGTATCCGGCTCCTCCAGATCCGCAAGCTCCTGTCTGGCGTCCTCAAGCTCTTTCTCCGCATCCGCGATCTGCTCCTCAAAGCTCTGCAGGTTTTCTTCATATTCCGCCCAGCCGTCGGCAACCTCTTCTCTTGCATCCGCCAGATCCGCTTCCGCCTCTCTCAGCCGTTCTTCATTTCGGGCGATCTGATCCTCCCCGGCCTCAATCTGCGCCTGTCCCATATTGGCAAGCCCCAGTCCGGCTTCCACCTGCGCCTCGTTTCCGTAAAGCTGCGCTTCCGCCAGATTCAGACCGGCCTCCATATTTTCTCTTTCGTCCTCGTCATCCAGATCGGACGCTGCAGTCCACTGGTCTGCAAGCTCAGACTTTCCATCCGCAATCTGCGCCTGCCCGTCTTCCAGCTCCTGTCTGGACTCCGCCAGGGTAGCACGATTATCCTCAATCTCCTGTCTGGCGTCCGCGATCTCCGCCCAGCCGTCATCGATCTCCTGCTGCCCGTCCGCAATCTCCTGCTCCGCGTCCTCCAGCTCCTGCCTGGCATCCGCAAATTCTGACTCCGCTTCTGCCCGGTTTTCGGCAAGCTGCCGTTCGCCTTCCCCGATCTGCCACTCGGCATCCTCCTTCAGAGCCAGATATCGCTCTTCGGCCAGATTTTCCGCAAGCGGCTCCGCCCAGTCCACAGCTGCGTCCACCGCATCGTCGTATTCCTGGCTGTACAGCTCGTACCGGTCCTGCAGAAATACATAGATATCCGTGTAGTAATCCGTATTAAAACCGTCCTTCGGGATATAGACAAACCCCTTCAGTCTTCCGCTTCCAAGCGATGTTGTTCCGCGCTCATAATTAATATAAAAGGAAGAATTACACAGTCCGACAATGGTATATTCCGTATAACGGAACATATCCGCCGTATCCTCGTCATTATTTTCCGACACCCGGATCGTCGTTCCCAGCGCATCCTTCCCATAAGCCTGCGCATCCACCATGCACTCATTTCCGGCTGTGGGCTTCCTTCCGGCCGTCACCACGGTCTGATTCAGCTTCCACAGCATGGAATGGGCTCGGAGCACATTCTCCTCTCCGTTTTCCTCCACCGCAAGAAAATCCGTATAGATCTCCCCTTCGGCGATCTCCACACCGTCCTGCTCATTCAGAGCCTTCACGGCCTCATCGTCATAGCCGACTGTGGAAATCAGCCGCAGGTCGTACAGCTTATTTTCCTCCAGGTAGTTTTCTCCGGCTTCCAGCATGTCCGGCGTCGTCACTGTCAGACCTACATACAGTCCGACCCCCAGCGCCACAATAGCAAGAATTGCCATATAACGTCCCAGGCTCTCCCGAATCTCCCTCAAAGTTGTTTTCATTATGGTAGATTTCATGACATCTCCAATCCGGAGCTTCAGCGACGGGGTGAAGCGCCTTACCACTCGATCTCTTCCACCGGAGTGATGTGTTCATTGATCTCCATGCTCTGAACCGTGCCGTTTTTTACCCGGATAATCCGGTCCGCCATGGCCGTCAGCGCCTGGTTATGTGTGATCACCACCACTGTCATTCCCGTATTCCGGCAGGTATCCTGAAGGAGCTTGAGCACCGCCTTTCCGGTATTGTAATCCAGAGCGCCGGTGGGCTCGTCGCACAGAAGCAGCTTTGGATTCTTCGCAAGGGCCCTCGCTATGGCAACCCGCTGCTGCTCTCCGCCGGAAAGCTGCGCCGGAAAGTTCCCGATCCTGTCTCCCAGCCCCACCTTTTTCAGCGTTTCCGCCGCATCCAGCGGATTTTTGGAAATCTGGGAAGCCAGTTCCACATTTTCCAGGGCCGTCAGATTCTGAATCAGATTGTAGAACTGGAATACAAAGCCGATATCATATCTGCGGTAGGTTGTAAGCTGTTTCTGATTATAGGAGGAAATTTCCTTTCCGTCCAGAATCACACTTCCCTCAGACAGGGTATCCATTCCGCCCAGGATATTGAGGATTGTCGTCTTGCCCGCTCCGGATGCTCCGACAATCACGCAGAACTCTCCTTCCTCAATTTCAAAATTTACGTTCCTGAGCGCTTCGATATCCACCTCTCCCATATGATAGACTTTTTTCACATTTTTAAATTCCACAAAGGCCATGCCGTCACTCCTTCTCTTCCATCATTGCCTCCACGTATCCCCGGTCCCACAGAAGAATTTTCAGCTTTCCGGCCGCCTGAACGGCCGCGGAAGTAAAATACTGATTGGTCATGACCGCTCCCACCATCCTGTCATAGTAGTCCCGGCCCGCATAGACCTCCTGCACCGCCCTGACGCCAATCGGATCTGTATGGCACTTACACTGTACCGCGTACGTCACGCCATCCTTTTCCGCCAGAATATCCACACCATAATCCCCGCTTCCTCTCGTCACCTCCACCTCTGTAAATCCGTTGTCCTTAAGCAGATCCGCACAGAAGTATTCAAACTCATGCCCCTCCATGTCATCCATTTCCGACCGGCGGCTGCGGCTTCTGAAAAATCTGACCGTAAAAATGGCTGCCAGAGCCAGGAGAAGGATGCCGCCCGCGGTCAGCAGAACGGGCCATGCTGTCGATAACTGTTCCATTCAAAAAAATCCCCATTCCGACCGGCGCTTTTATCAGGAAAGGCCGCCGTACGGCAGCCGGTCCCCGTTTCAAACTCAGGTCCTTATCTGATAATCTTAACACAAGGGGTGGGCTTTCTCAAGGTGGTTTTCT
>ULPS01012089.1_pt1 | contig 33087 bp, 25 predicted proteins | sample 1953711 | NCBI WGS metagenome assembly ULPS01 (sample SAMEA4835635, study PRJEB28245) | human gut metagenome | biome: gut microbiome; material: fecal sample | place: Denmark | collected 2008 | reverse complement strand
AGCAGGATGGGGTGCGAGCCATGGAATACAGCCAGATTTACCGGCTGGTGATGGATCTTCTGGATCAGATCGTGGAGCTTCTCGGAGAGGAACCGGTAAAAATGGAAGAGTTCTATCAGATTCTGGATGCCGGACTTTCGGAGATTCAGGTGGGAACTGTTCCTCAGAACGTGGACCGGGTGGTGGCCGGGGATATGGAGAGAACAAGGCTGACCCGGGTGAAGGCTCTGTTTTTCATCGGCGTAAATGACGGATATATTCCGAGGGCGGCGCAGAGCGGCGGTCTGCTGTCGGACGTGGACCGGGAGTTTCTGCAGGGGAGCGGCCTGGAGCTGGCCCCAACGCCCAGACAGCAGATGTATATGCAGCGCCTTTATCTGTACATGAATCTGACAAAGCCTTCGGATCATCTGTTCCTTTCCTGTGCCAGAATGAACGGGGAGGGGAAGGCACTGCGCCCTTCCTATCTTTTTTCCATGGTAAAAAAGCTGTTTCCCTCCCTCGCCGTCCGGCACCCGGAGGAAGCAGCGGAGATCGATCAGGTGCAGTCCTTAAAGGACGGCCGGGCACTGCTGGTGCAGGGACTGCGGCATTATGCGGACGGAAGACTGCCGCAGGGAAGCGGGGAGGAAAAGCAGTTTGGAAAGCTGTATCAGGTTTATGCGGTTTCCGGGGAAACGGCGGAGTGGACGAACCAGATGGTGCGTGCAGCCTTTTATACCTATAAAGAGCAGCCTCTCGGAAAGGCGGCGGCCCTGGCCCTGTTTGGAAGTACCCTCTTGGGAAGCGTCAGCCGTCTGGAGCAGTACGCCTCCTGCGCATACGCCCATTTTCTGCAGTACGGTCTGTATCTGAAGGAGCGGGAGGATTACAGCTTTGAGGCGGTGGACATGGGAAATCTCTTCCACGGAGTGCTGGAGATTTTCGGAGACCGGCTGAAGGAGAAGGGCTATACCTGGTTTGATTTCCCGAAGGAAGTAGGCGAAATGCTGGTGGAGGAGGCGGTGGAGGCCTATGCGGCTTCATATGGCAGCGCCGTTCTCTTTGACAGCGCCAGAAACCGCTATCTGATCACCCGGATGAAGCGGATTCTGAAGCGGACCGTTTCCACCCTGCAGTACCAGCTGAAAAAGGGAGCCTTTTCTCCGGAGCATTTTGAGGTGTCCTTCTCCGTCCTGGAGGATCTGGAGGCGGTGAACATCGCCCTCACCGGAGAGGAAAAGCTGCGCTTAAGAGGCCGGATTGACCGGGTGGACACCTGGCGGGAGCCGGGGCAGAGCAGTCCTTCCGGGAAGGATCGTGTCTATGTGAAGGTCATCGATTATAAATCGGGCAGCAGGGATTTCAGTCTGGCGGCCCTGTACTATGGCCTGCAGCTTCAGCTGGTGGTCTACCTGAACGCGGCCGTGGAGCTGGAGCAGAAGGAACATCCGAAGGACGAGGTGGTGCCTGCGGCCATGCTCTATTACCGTGTTCATGATCCCATCGTGGAGGTGGAAGAAGAGCCGGATGAGGATGAAGAGGAGCTGGCAGCCCGGGTGCAGAAGGAGCTTCTCGGCCGCCTGCGGATGACGGGAGCAGTCCGCTCGGAGGAAGCGGTGGTTACGGGCCTTGATGCTCATTTCACCGGAAGATCGGACGTAATCCCCGTAGAACGGAAAAAAGACGGCGGGCTGGGCGCCCGTTCCAGCGTCCTTTCCGGAGAGGAATTCCGGGTTATTTCAGATTATGTAAATCTGAAAATCAGGGAGATAGGGACCGAAATTCTGGACGGAAGGATTCCCTTAAATCCCTACCGACAGCCTGGGAACGCGGCCAATGCCTGCACATACTGTCCTTACAGCCGGGTCTGCGGCTTTGACCGCAAGATTCCCGGCTATGAGGGGCGGACTCTGGAAAAGCTGGAAGAAAAGGAAGCATTGAAACGGATGGAGGAGGCGCTTGCTCAGCCGCATGAAATGCGGCCGGAAAAAACGGATGGCAGCGGGCTGCCCGGGCAGAAGAGCGGCCTGACCGGAGGCACTGCAGAGCGGCCCGGCGAGAGCTTTGTGCAGACAGGAGGAGGCACGAATCACGGATTCGTGCCAGAGAACGGCTGACGCTGTTCTTTTATGGAACTTTCATGCCGCTTTACGGCGGCAGATCAGGAGGATAATCGTGGCAGTGACATTTACGAAGGAACAGCAGGAAACCATTGACGCCAGAAACGCGAGCATCCTCGTATCGGCGGCTGCCGGAAGCGGAAAGACGGCCGTGCTGGTGGAACGGATCATTCAGATGGTAAAGGACCCGGTTCATCCGGTAGACATCGACCGGCTGCTGGTGGTGACCTTCACCAGCGCGGCGGCGGCACAGATGCGGGAGCGGATCAGCCAGGCTTTGTCCGATGCGGTGGACGAACAGCCGGAGAATGCCCATCTGACCAGACAGCTCACCCTCATCCATCACGCTCAGATCACCACCATTGACAGCTTCTGTCTGTACCTGATCCGCAATCATTTTGACGAGATCGGCCTGGACCCGGATTTCCGCGTGGCGGATGAGGGCGAGGTGCGCCTGCTGAAGCGGGACGTGCTGGACGAGATGCTGGAGGAATATTTCGCCGGGAGAGCAGAATCATTGGCAGATGATTCTGCCGTCGGAGCTCCCGCGGATGGAGATGTCAGCCCGTCGGCGGTAGAAGATAAAGGCCGGGAGGCAGACAAAGGCTCGGAAACGGACGGAGCAGGAAGCTTTCAGGAAATCGTGGAGTATTTTTCGCCGCAGGGAAGTGACAGGCGGCTGGAGGAACAGCTCCTTTCTCTGTATGAGTTCGCCATGAGCTATCCCTGGCCGGAGGAATGGCTGAAGGAGCATCAGAAGGATTATGACGTGCCGGAAGGCGGCCTGGACGCCTGTCCCTGGGTGGGAGAACTGAAAAGCCATGTAAAAATGCAGCTTACGGAGGCGGGGCAGCTTCTGGAGCAGGCGCTGTCGCTCTGCCGGGAGCCGGACGGGCCTTACATGTATCTGGACACCCTTCTGGAGGATCAGGAGAGGGTGGAGGAGCTTTCCCGCGCGGAAGGCTTTTCTGAACTGTACGAGGGGTTTTCTTCCCTTTCCTTCGGACGGATCAGCTCGAAGAAGGACGCAGCCGTCTCTCAGGAAAAGCGGGAGCGGGCGAAGGAGCTTCGCGGCACGGTGAAGGATCTGCTCACCGGCCTGAAGGAAAAATATTTTTACGCCTCCCCCGAATCCCAGGAGGAACGGATGCGCGCCTGCGCGCCTCTGGTGAAGGAGCTTCTGGAGCTGGCTCTGGATTTCTGCCGCCGTTTTTCGGAAAAAAAGCGGGAGCGGGGTATTCTGGATTTCCACGATATGGAACATCTGGCGCTGCAGATCCTCATCTGCCGGGAGGATGGAAAGCTTTCCGCCACCCGCACAGCGAGACAGCTCCGGGAGACCTATGAGGAGATCATGATTGACGAGTACCAGGACAGCAATCTGGTGCAGGAATATCTGCTCCTGAGCATTTCCGGCGAGGAGGACGGCCGTTACAACCGGTTCATGGTGGGGGACGTGAAGCAGAGTATCTACAAGTTCCGCCTGGCGAGGCCGGAGCTTTTCATGGAGAAGTTTGACCGCTACCGGCGGCTGGAAACGGCACAGAACAGCGAAATCCGGGAGCGCCGCATTGATCTGAAGAAAAATTTCCGCAGCCGCAGGCAGGTTACGGACAGCGTGAACGGGGTTTTCTCCTGCCTCATGGGAAAGGATCTGGGCGGCGTGGCCTATGACGCGGACGCGGCTCTCTATCCGGGCGCCGTTTTTCCGGATCCTGTTATCCCGGATGCGGTCTGCCAGGAAGGAAGTCCGGAGGATGGAGAAGGGTCAGGGACTCCTGAGGATGGAGAAAAGTCAGGGACTTCAGGGCCCTGGCAGGATCCCTGCCGCACGGAGGTTCTTCTCTGCGTGCCAGGGGAGGACGGCATGGAAGAAAAGGAGAGAGAGGCCATGGCGGTTGCCGGGCGCATCCGGGAGCTGGTGGGACGGCTTCCCGTGATGGATGGCGAAACGAAGGAGCTGCGCCCTGCCCGGTATTCGGATATGGTGATTCTGCTGCGTTCCCCCTCGGGCTGGGACGAGACATTTAAAAAGGTGCTGGAGACCTGCGGCATTCCGGTGTATATCTCATCGAGAACCGGATATTTTGCGGCGACGGAGGTACAGACCGTTCTGAACTTCCTGCGGGTGCTGAACAACCCTCTTCAGGATATCCCTCTGTTCGGCGTGCTGAAAAGTCCGGCGGCGGGCTTTTCCGACCGGGAGATCGCTCTGATCCGGGCGAAAAGGGAAAAGGGAAGGCTGTATGAAAGCCTCTGCGCCTGTGTGCAGGAAGAACAGGAGACGGAGAAAAAAACGGAGAAGGCAGAGCTGCGCGCTAAAGCGCAGGCATTTCTGGCCCTCCTGGAGCGGTTTCGGGATTACGCCGTTTACCTGCCCATCCATGAGCTGATCCGGGAATTCCTGGAGCAGACCGGATATCTCTATACGGCATCCGCACTGCCTGGCGGAGAGCAGCGCCGGGCCAATCTGGAAATGCTTCTTTCCAAAGCGGAGAGCTTTGAAAAAACCAGTTATTTCGGTCTGTTCCATTTCATCCGCTACATGGAGCAGGTGGAAAAATATGACATCGATTATGGAGAAGCCAGTCTGCAGGATGAAAATGCGGACACGGTGCGCATCATGAGCATTCACCGTTCAAAGGGCCTGGAGTTTCCCATCTGCTTCGTTTCCGGCCTGGGCAAACGATTCAACATGCAGGATATCGCAAAGCCCGTCATTGTGGATATGGACCTGGGTGTAGGCCTGGATTATGTGGACAGCGTCATGCGGGTGAAGCGGGGAACCCTGAAAAAGAATGTGATGGCCGGAAGGCTGCAGCGGGACAGCCTGGGAGAGGAGCTGCGCGTGCTGTACGTGGCAATGACCCGGGCTCAGGAGAAGCTGATCCTCACCGGAGGCCTGAAGGCGGAACGGGCGGAGAAGCTGAAGGAGGAGATCGAAAAGACGGCAGTGCAGAAGGCAACGGGGCAAAAGGCAACAGCGCTGGACAGAAACGGCGGAACTCCTGGAGCAGGGCCTGATTCGGAGCGGCTGCTTCCCTTCTTCCGGCGGTCCGGCGCTTCCAGCTATCTGGACTGGCTTCTGCCCGCCTGGCAGCAGACCGGACAGAAGATAGAGCTGGTGGACGCTTCCCGGCTCCTTACAGGGCAGATGGAAAAGGAACAGAACCGGGAGAAGCAGCTTCAGGGGCTGAAACAGTTCCTGGAAACAGAACCGGTGGGAACAGAGGGAAAGGAGCCGCAGAGGGCGGAGCAGGAGCCGGGGAAAAAGGAATCAGAGGAAAAAGAACCGGCGGAAGCCGGGGAGCGCGGACAGAAGCCGGAATCCGGCGAAGCGGATGCGGCGGAAACGGCGGCACGGGACGCGGCAGCCCGTCTTTCGGCACGCCTGAAGAGCGGATATCCTCATCGGAACCTGGAGCGGCTGTATACCAAGACCACCGTATCGGAACTGAAGAAGGCGGGAATGGCGGAAGCGGCTGAGGAGGCCTATCATCTGTTTGAAGAGGAAGAGGTGGTTCCCTATCTGCCACGCTTTGTCAGGAGCGAAGACAAAATGGGCGGCGCGGCGAGAGGAAGCGCTTATCATAAGGCGCTGGAGCTGTTTCCATTTGGAAGCTGGATGGCGCGAAAGGACGCAGAAAGGGGCAGCCTGGCAGAGAGCGGCCAGGAGAGGGCCTGCTCAGAAAAGGAAAGCGCGGGGAAGAACTGCGGCCCGGAAGCCGCCGGGACGGGAGCAGACCGGAAAGCGCTGGAAGCCCTTCTGGATGAAATGCGGGAGCAGGGAAGGCTGCTGCCGGAGTACCGGGAGGCGGTGAGCCCATGGAGGCTGGAGGCCTTTCTTAAGAGCGCTCTGGCGGCCCGGATGGGCCGGGCGGATACGGCAGGTCTTCTGCATAAGGAGCAGCCCTTCGTCCTCGGCATTCCGGCTTCGGAGCTGGGAGCGGATTTCCCGGAGGAGGAAACGGTGCTGATCCAGGGTATCATCGACGTATATTTTGAAGAGGACGGTGAACTGGTGGTAGCCGACTATAAAACCGATGCCGTCACACAGGCGGAGGAGCTGGTGAACCGCTACCGCGTTCAGCTGGACTATTATGCCCGCGCGCTGGAGCAGCTGACCCGGAAACGGGTGAAGGAGAAGATCATCTATTCCTTTGCGCTGCAGAAGGAGATTGTGCTGTAGGAAAATTTTGATGCATACTTGAATGAAAAAGGGCCGGACATCTGAAAACATTAAAAGACAGATGCCCGGTCCTTTTTTCATTCATGAAGAAAGCCGCGTGTCGCGGCTCCCTCTGCTTATTCAGCCGTTTTTTGTAAAAATCCGCCTCTTAATACCACCGGGTCATCGGCAGATCATTATTCACGCCCTTGCTCCAGAGAATCTGGTGCAGGTCGATGATGCCGTTGTAGAAGGTGGCGGCACAGGCGCACAGATACAGCTCCCACATGCGGACGAACTGTTCGTCAAACATCCTGCGGACCTCGTCCTTATGCGCCTGGAAGTTGGCGTTCCAGCAGCGCAGCGTGCGGTTGTAGTGACGGCGCAGGCTCTCCACATCCAGGGTATAGAAACGATGATCCGCGGCGGCGTTGATCATTTCCCGCAGGGAGGGAATCATACCGCCGGGGAAGATATATTTTTTGATCCAGGGATCACCCGGATGCTCCTTGAGCGCGCTGATGAAATGAAGCAGGAACAGTCCGCCCGGCTTTAACACCTCGTCCGCGCAGGTCAGGAATTTGTCATAATTCTCCCGCCCCACATGCTCTACCATGCCCACGCTCACGATGCGGTCAAATTTCTGGCCGAGCTGTGGCAGATCGCGGTAGTCCATGCGCTTTACGCACAGCAGGTCGGACAGCCCTTCTTTTTTGATGCGCTCATTGAACGCGTTCTCCTGCTCGTGGCTTAAAGTGATGCCCGTGCCCTTTACGCCGTATTTCTTCGCTGCCTCGATGAGCAGGAAGCCCCAGCCGCAGCCAATGTCCAGAAGCTCCATGCCGGGCTTCAGGTACAGCTTCTTCAGGATTCGGTCCGTCTTGTGAACCTGTGCGTCGTACAGCGTGTCATCTTCGTTTTCAAAATAGGCGCAGGAATAATTCAACGTGTCGTCCAGCCACAGACGGTAAAAATCATTCCCGATATCATAATGTGAGGTAACCTCTTTTTCCTGGTTCTTTTTGGAGGCGGAGGTGAAAATCAGCTTTTTCAGCTTGCCGGTATCCGTGGAAAAACGGTCCATCTGTCCCATGAAGTGAGCCAGCGCTTCGTACAGGTCGCCTTCGATGGTAAGATCGCCTCTCATGTAGGCTTCACCCAGAGCCAGGGAGGTGCTGGTCATCAGATCCTTAATATCCAGCTCCTTGTTGATGTTGACGGTGAAGGTGGGTTCTCCCTCACCAATTTTGTACTGTGTTCCCTGGTAATTGACCAGGAAAGGCGCCGCATCCAGTTTCCTCAGAAAATGAATGACGGCATTTTCTTCAAGTCCCATTTTGTGATGCTCCTTTCCCGAAAGATAAAATTGAATGTGAAACTCTGCCTGATGAGCATGTGCGGTCAAATATGCCGAAGATGTGTTCATTCTGCAGTTTTCACGTGGGGCAGCGCTTTATCGTATGACGCATACCGCAAAAAAGAAACAAATCGGCTTTTCAGAGAAGCCTCCTTTGCCGACTGTCATTATTTTACAGCGTTTGAACGGGAAGGTCAATCATCGAAAGGACGTATGCGGGGAAAAGTGTTACTATTCTCTGACAATCCGGCGGCCGGCCTCATTTAAAGGCTTCGGGCTCAGACGTTTTTATGATTCTTCCATGCGTTTTTCAGGAATCGGCTGAAGGCCGCTTTTTTGCACGCATGGCCTTCGTTTCCTTTTCGGACATCTCAGGCTGCCCGAAGGGATAAAGTTCCTTATAGACCGCAAGCTCCTCCGGCTTTCCCGTGCCGGAGGGAATGAGGCCGGTACAGTCATAAGCGGATGCGGCGCCGGTATAGTCCTGATCCTCGGGGATATTGTAGTCTTCGTCTTTCATGGCAACCTCCATTCCAAAGCAGCAGCGCGCATTTTATTCAGAAATGCTTCCTGTCGTCTGCGCTTTCTGTGTCTTTTCATTTGAGAAAAGTATGCCCGAAAGGAGAGAAAACATGCGCGGAATCAGGAACCCATTGTTGCCAGAATGGTCGTGGCATCTATCACGGCATTTACCCAGGTAACCATTTCCTTTACCAGTATGCCCTCAGGGCTCTTTGAAAAAATGTTCAGATTTTCTTTCATTTCTTTACGCTCATATCTGGAAAAATATTGATTGATTATCTTGCCTCTTTTCAGAAGGATTGCGAGTGCTGCGGTATCCTCCGTGACCCCGCCTTCCTCCAGCAGCTCGGAACGGATCATGCCGATTACCTGATTGACGGCCTTTTTGGAAGGATACCAGCTTTTCCTGCCGCCAAACAGCGCGGCCTTGCCTTCATTTGCCAGTCCCTTCCGCACCAGCGATTCTCCGATTGCATTGATGAGAGCATTCCGGCGCTTCCCGGAGGAAAGGGTGTAATGATAATCGATCAGAACTTTTTCCAGTTTTAAGGGCTTATACTGATTGAGATAATCATAAAGCGGGCGGAGATGCGCTTTCTCCATGGGAAGCCCGGAAGTAACGGCCACCTTTCTTCCGGATGCGGGCAGATGGAGCCTGTTTCCGCCCTCCATGCTGATGCATCCGGAAAGCTGAAGCTCCAGAATGCCGGAAGCGAGCAGGCAGACCAGACTGTACAGATCGAAGCCGTTGAGCTTTCCTTTTTTATAGAAGGCGCAGGCAAAATATTTTTGGGTGAGAGACAGATCCTTTGTCATAATGAAAACCTCCTTTCAAATGCCCGGAGTGTTCAGAACACTCATACGTTCAGCCGTCGATCTCTTCTAACTGTAGAAGCTTTTTGATTTCAGGAATGGATTTCCCTTCCTCCCGCAGGTGCCGGAGCAGGGCGATCCGCTCCACGGATGGCTCCCGCCTGTAGCGTCTGGTCAGGTTTTCTTCGGCCTGCTCAAACGGGAGGAGGCCTTCTTCCGTATAAAATTTCAGGGTGCTGTAGCGGACGTCGGTCAGGCGTACCAGTTCACCGATGGTCACATATTCCGACTGCAGGATGGTTTCCATGCTTCGCTGTCTTGACATAGACGCCTCCAATCTTCCTTTCCGGACATCAGGACAATACCGTAATGAGGACGGTGATTGTATCCAGCATGCTGTTTACATAGTCCAGCATTTCCTTCACCAGTGCTCCTTCCGGACTTTTTACGATGCCGGCCAGCCTTTCCTTCATTTCCTTTTGCTCATATCTGGAAAAATATTCCCGTATCACGCCGCTTTTCTCCAGAAGGATTACAAGGGCGGCGATATCCTCCGTAACATCCCCTTCCTCCAGAAGTTCGGAACGGACCAGATCAACGACCCGGTTAATGGCGTCTCTGGTGGGGAGAAAGCGTCTGGCTCCCTCAAACAGTCCTGCCTCTGCAGGCTGTGCCAGCCCCTCCTGTGCCAGCGATTCCCCGATGGAGTCGATCAGGGCATTCAGCCGTCTGCCGGAGAAGGAATAGTGGTAATCCTCCAGAATTTTTTCCATTTTCACTGGCTTTCCCTGATTGAGATAGTCATAGAGCGGACGGAGAAATGCCTTTTCTTCGGGAAGAGGGCCGGTTACGGACACGCTCTTTCCGGACCCGGTGAGTATGCGTTTCTTTCCGCTCTCAATACAGATGCAGCCCGAAAGCTGCAGCTCCAGCATGCCGGAAGCGAGCAGGCAGACGAGACGGTCCACGTTGAAGCCTGAGAGCTTCCCCTTGTCATTCACTGCACAGATGAAATATTCCTGTGTGAGAAACAGATCCTTCATAAAACTTCCTCCAGTTTCGCCGCCGTAGGCGGCATTTAATTCATAAAAGAACGGCTGTGCCGTTCTTTGGCACGAACTGTGGTTCGTGCCGGCCTCCAGTTTCGCCGCCGCAGGCGGCATTTAATTCATAAAAGAACGGCTGTGCCGTTCTTTGGCACGAACTGTGGTTCGTGCCGGCCTCCAGTTTCGCCGCCGCAGGCGGCATTTAATTCATGATTACTTATCACTTACTGCTTATTACTTACTACTTACGATTTAATAATAACAGAAAAACAGATTCTGTCAAGCTGATATTGGAAATAAATTTTTTTGCAAATTGTTTTTTTTCAATCTTTTCTTATAATGAAAATATACGAATACTGAATTTATCTGACCGTGATGAGAAAACGGCCGGAAGAGGAAATGCGGGGTACAGCGACGGATGAATACGCCGACGATTGAAACGGAGAGACTGATTTTACGAAAGTTTACGGAAAATGATCTGGAAGCCTTCTATCAGATTTACAGCGATGTGGAGGTCAATACCTTCCTGCCATGGTTCCCTTTGAAAACCATGGAAGAGGCGAGGCGCTTCTATGAAAACAGGTATGAAACAAAGTACCGTGAGCAAAATGCATACAATTACGCGGTCTGTCTGAAGAAAGACAATATCCCGATTGGCTATGTCAATGTCAGCATGGATGACAGCTTTGATTTCGGATATGGCCTGCGTAAAGAATTCTGGCATCAGGGAATCATCACCGAAGCCGGTAAAGCGGTTGTTGAGCGGTTAAGAAAAGATGGAATTCCCTGTATCACCGCAACCCACGATGTCAATAATCCCCGGAGCGGAGCCGTCATGAAGCGTCTCGGGATGAAATATCGCTATTCCTATGAGGAACAGTGGCAGCCAAAGGATTTCCCGGTCATTTTCCGCATGTATCAGTTAAACCTGGATGGAAATGAGGACAGGGTTTATGATAAATACTGGAATTCATCTGCCGTTCATTTGGTGGAAAAGGAGGCTTTGAAATGAATATCCGGGATAAGGCGGCTGAAAAAGATTTATTGCTGGCGGTTGATATGTATGGCTGTCCCAACCGCTGCAGGCATTGCTGGCTGGGGCATATGCCAAACGGGAAAATGGAGGGTGGGACGGATGAATGGATTGTGGATTACTTCAGGCCTTATTTTAAGCGCATCAGCTTCTACAGCTGGCTGCGGGAACCGGATTTTTGCGATGATTACAGAGAACGCTGGCGGAAGGATATTGCTCTGTCGGTTCAAACAGTGCCGGAACGGTATGAACTGGCAAGCTTCTGGAGAATTGTCAGAGATCCGGAATATGTAGCATTTTTAAAAGAGGTGGGAGTAAAGACTGTTCAGCTTACGTTTTTCGGGCTGGAAGAGACGACGGACCGGTTTGTGGGGAGAACAGGAGCCTTTCGGGAGCTGCTACAGGCAACAGAGCTGTTAACGGCAAATGAGATCGCTCCCCGGTGGCAGGCGTTTATGTATGAGGAAAATAAGGAAGAGATTGTAGAACTGCTGAAGCTGAGCGAAGAATTACATTTAAGGGAACGATGCCGCCGCTTCGGAGCTGAATTCCGTTTTTTCGTGCATACAGGCGGCTGTGACGGCGAAAACCGGAAACAATATGATATCTGGATCAAAAAGGAGAATATTCCGGAGGCGCTGATTCCCTGCTATTTAAACTATGAGAGTCTTCTCACAGAAAGGGAATGCTGTGAACGGCTCAAGGAAGATGCCACGCATTGGGTGCATCACAATGAGAAAGAGATCGTTTTATTGATTTCCAATACCTGTGACGTGTTTTTCAATTTTACCCATATGTCCAAAGAGTGGAAAATCGGGAATTTGAAAACAGATGACCGGGAGGAACTGATTCGCAGAGTTGTGGAAGAGGATATTCCCGCGCTGAACCTGGCGAGGAAGATTACCCTGGGGGAACTGGCGGCAAGGTATGGAAATCCGGAGTCGGACAGAGCCTTTCAACTGAACGACTATAAGGATTATCTGTTAAACCGATATCTGGAAGATGTCTGTGTTAAAGCTTGAAAATATCAGAATGTGTTCCAGTATCTACAAGGGTAAGAGTCAGGATATCATTTTCAATCAGATAGACCAAAAGCCGGTCAGGTTTAATATGACATTCCCGGAAACCTTTAAATTTGCCGCTTAATTCGTGGTCTCGATATTTTGCTTCGAGTTGTTTGCCCTGACGAAGTGTATCAACAACATCATCCAAAAGCGAAAGATCCAGACCGCGTTTTTTCATGAGTTTATAACTCTTTTTATAAGCGGTGGTGAATTTTACTGTATACACTTATTCTTCAAGCGCCTTCCGAAGGTCATCCATATTGGTATATCCCCTGACGTCAGGATCTCGGGAAATACGTCTGGCTTCGTCCATCGCATCAAGAGTACGCTGGGTATAGCGGGGCATTTCAACACGGAAAGGAAGACCGCCTCTGAGAACACATTGATGGAGGAACAGATTTACTGCGCTGGACATATCAAGGCCAAGGTCATTAAATAAATCTGTGGCCTGTTTTTTGATATCCGCATCGATTCTGATTTTCAATCAATATTGCTGCTTTGTGATAGAAGATTATGGAAGACGGAAGTACTTTTCACATCCGGCAAAGAGTTCCTGTTTTCCTGTCTTACTGTGCCAAACATCCGATAATTTTTGTCCTGCTTGTCAATTCCAGACTGAAGATGCACATCCCTCCTCCATGTGGTATAATGATTGCGCGTAGCGCAATCCGGCACGATTTCATCGTGCCGCCCCGCTTCCGCGGGGATTATACCCTCAATCCACGGCTTGCGGAGAAAATGCCGCCTTCGGCGGCGCTTTCTCCTCTGTGCACGTGGTATAATGAGTGCGCGTAGCGCAATCCTCAGACAGCAGAAAAAGGAACAGTTCATCAAGGAGGACCCCATGGATTTATTTACATATATGGCGGAAAACAGGAAGGAAAAGGAAGCGCCGCTGGCGGCCAGACTGCGGCCGGAGACGCTGGAGGAGGTGGTGGGGCAGCAGCACATCATCGGAAAGGATAAACTGCTTTACCGCGCCATCAAGGCGGACAAGCTGGGAAGTGTCATTTTCTACGGCCCGCCCGGAACGGGAAAGACCACGCTGGCCAGGGTGATTGCCAACACAACCAGCGCGCGCTTCACGCAGATCAATGCCACGGTGGCCGGGAAAAAGGATATGGAAGAAGTGGTGGCCCAGGCGAAGGAAGTACTCGGCATGTATGGGAAGAAGACCATTCTTTTCATCGATGAGATCCACCGCTTCAATAAGGGACAGCAGGACTATCTGCTTCCCTTTGTGGAGGACGGCACCGTGATCCTGATCGGAGCGACTACGGAAAATCCCTATTTTGAGGTGAACGGGGCACTGCTTTCCCGGTCCATCATTTTTGAGCTGAAGCCTTTGTCAAAAGAAGACGTGAAGGAGCTTCTGCGGCGGGCCGTCACCGATGAAAAGAAGGGAATGGGCGCTTATGGGGCCGTTCTGGAGGAGGAGGCTTCGGATTTCCTGGCGGATATGGCGGGCGGGGATGCGCGCCTTGCACTCAATGCCGTGGAGCTGGGCATTCTGACCACTCCCCGGAGCGAGGACGGAAAGATCCATATCACCCTGGACGTTGCGGCGGAGTGCATTCAGAAGCGGGTGGTGAAGTACGATAAGACCGGGGATAACCATTATGATACCATTTCGGCGTTCATCAAGAGCATGAGAGGCTCGGACCCTGACGCCGCTGTATACTATCTGGCAAAGATGCTCTACGCGGGGGAAAGCGTTACCTTTATCGCAAGAAGGATCATGATCTGCGCCTCGGAGGATGTGGGAAATGCGGATCCGCAGGCCCTGCAGGTGGCGGTCAGCGCATCCCTGGCTGTGGAACGTGTGGGCATGTCGGAGGCACAGATCATTCTGGCAAATGCCGTCACCTATGTGGCCTGCGCCCCCAAAAGCAACTCTGCCGTCTGCGCCATCAGCGAGGCGGCTCAGTGCGTGCAGGAGACGGGAAATCTGCCGGTCCCGCCCCATCTTCAGGACGCTCATTACAAAGGGGCTGCGAAGCTGGGGCATGGCCTGGACTACAAATATGCCCATGATTATCCGAATCATTATGTGCGGCAACAGTATCTTCCCTATGAGCTGACCGGAAAGGAATTCTACCGTCCCACCGGAAACGGCTACGAGGCGAAGATCCGGGAGCACATGAAGCGGATCAAAAAAGAGGCGGACCAGCAGAACGGTAAAAAGAAAAGCTCCGGACCGGCAGAGGATGCCGGCTGAGAGCTTCTGTGTATGCTTTGCGGCGGAGGTTTTCTTTAAGTCCCTTCCGGATTTTTCTTCAGAACAGCTGCTCCGTCAGATAGCGGTAAATTTCCTTATTCTTTTTCTGCCAGTTGTCGCAGATGGAGGCCGCCAGCTCTTCGGTGGGAACGGACAGACGGATGCCGACCAGATCCACATCCTTGTCCTTCGCCACGAGCTGGGCCTCAAATTCCCCGTTTACCAGCTTATAATAATCGCCCTGGATGGAGGACTCGTTGCGAAGCTCCAGCCGGTGGGCGGTAAAATATTCGCGGATGTCGTCCTTGATGGCGTCGCTGATGCGGTTTTCAAAGTAATGGAGAGTGTTTTTGCCTTCCTCCGTCAGGGAAAGCTGCGTCCGGTTCAGAATGGTTTTGGACTGGGCGAGCCCTGTCTCGGTCAGATCGGAAAAAACGGTCTGGAGGGTGAGAAAATTGGTGTAGTCCCGGTCCAGAATGAACTCAGCGATCTGCGCCGTGGTCAGAGGGAAATTGACGCAGTTGAGCATATAGAGAACCATGAGCTTATAAAGGGTGGTCGGTTCCTGATTCATAGCATTGTCCTTGTCTGATGGCGTTCTGCTTCAGCCTGCGGTGAAGCAGATTCAATACGTTTCGTTTGTCCGCGCTCCACAGGGGGGCGATGAGCAGGCGTTTCGGCCCGTCCCCGGTAAGGCGGTGAATGACGATATCGGGAGACAGCGCGGCGATGCAGTCGCAGAGGATGGAAAGATATTCCTCCAGAGAAAGCACCGAAAAAAGTCCGGCCCGGTAATCTTCGGCCAGATCGGTTCCCTCCAGAACATGAAGAAGCTGCAGCTTGATGCCCCAGATGCCGCAGGCGTTCAGATAGCGGATGGTCTGAAGCATCATTTCCCGTGTCTCACCGGGAAGCCCCAGGATCACATGGACGATAACGGGGATATCCGCCTCATGCAGCGCTTTTACGGCCTCGTCAAAGCAGGACAGAGGATAGCCTCTGCGGATGTAGGAGGCCGTTTTTTCATGGATGGTCTGAAGGCCGAGTTCCACCCAGATAAATTTTCCGGGGAAGCGTTCCTTCAGCCGTACCAGAAGCCCGATCACCTCATCCGGCAGGCAGTCCGGCCGCGTGGCGATGGAGATCCCGGCGATATCCGGTTCGGAGAGAGCCTCTGAAAACAGCTCCTCCAGCCTGTCAACAGGCCCGTAGGTGTTCGTGTAGGCCTGAAAATAGGCGATGAAGCGGCTTCCTGTTTTCTTATGGGAAAGAAGCGCCCGTCCGGCATCCAGCTGGGAACGAAGAGATCCGGTCCGTTTCGCGGCGAAATCGCCGCTCCCTCCGGCACTGCAGAAAATGCAGCCTCTGTCTCCCAGCGTGCCGTCCCGGTTGGGGCAGGTAAAGCCCGCATCCAGCGCAATCTTATAAAGCTTTTCTCCATAATGCTCCTGACACCATGCGTTCAGCGTCCGAAAGGGCATTTCAATCTCCCTTCCGGAGCGTAAGCGACGGGGCACACTATTGTCCATCACCGTTCAATATTGGACTTCACTGCTTCGGCAACCACGTCGGCAACGCGGGGATCGAAGGCCTCGGGCATGATGTTGTCCTCGTTCAGCTGATCATCGGGCACCAGAGAAGCAATGGCCAGAGCGGCGGCCAGCTTCATTTTTTCTGTAATCTGCGTTGCCCTTCCTTCCAGAGCGCCCTTGAAAATGCCGGGAAAGGCTACCACATTGTTGACCTGATTGGGGAAGTCGCTGCGGCCGGTTCCCACCACTCTGGCACCGGCGGCCTTTGCCAGATCCGGCATGATTTCCGGAACGGGATTGGCCATGGCAAACAGGATGGAATCCGGGTTCATGGAAGCGACCATTTCCTGGGAAACGATGCCCGGCGCGGATACGCCGATAAAAATGTCAGCGCCTTTCATGGCGTCGGCAAGCGTTCCGGTCTTTCCCTCCGGATTGGTGACGTCCATCATCTTTTCCTGCATCCAGTTCAGCCCTTCGCTTTTCTTCGAGAGGATGCCCGATCTGTCGCACAGAATGACGTTGGAAAATCCATAGGAGAGAAGCAGCCTGGCGATGGCGATTCCGGCGCTTCCGGCTCCGTTAATGACCACGCGGCAGTTTTCTTTTTCTTTTCCAACTACCTTCAGCGCGTTGATGACGCCCGCAAGGACGACGATGGCGGTGCCGTGCTGGTCATCATGGAACACCGGAATGTCCAGCGTTTCTTTCAGCCGTTCTTCAATCTCAAAGCAGCGGGGCGCGCTGATGTCTTCCAGATTGATGCCGCCGAAGCCGGGAGCGATCCAGGTGACGGCCTTGATGATTTCCTCCGTGTCCTGGGTGTCCAGGCAGATGGGAACCGCATTCACTCCGGCAAATTCCTTGAACAGGACGGCCTTTCCCTCCATGACCGGCATGGCGGCGTAGGGACCGATGTTGCCGAGGCCGAGAACCGCAGACCCGTCGGATACCACAGCGATGGTGTTGGCCTTCATCGTGTAGGTGTAGGCAGCCTCTTTGTCCTGGGCGATTACCTTGCAGGGCTCCGCAACGCCCGGCGTATAGGCCAGAGCCAGGTCCTCTCTGGATTTCACCGGAACCTTGGAAACGGTTTCCAGTTTTCCGTTTAGTTTTTTATGAAGTTCAAGCGCTTTTTCGTTAGTTGTCATTGTATTTTCCATATCCTCCGTAGCTTCTGATCACTTTCCTATAATCATATAATATTTGTTTTTGATGTGCAAGATAAACTATTTATTGGGCAACATTTGATTTGCTTTTTTCATATGTTACAGGTATGATAGAACTACAGAGGCCTTTTGGTGCATTTCGGGAAAAGAGGCGCGGAAGGCGCAAACAAAATACAGAAAAAGGAGAGAGAAGATGAGTGACGTATTACAGAGGATCTATGAGATCGGAATCGTTCCCGTCATCGCTATCGACGACGCCGAGAAGGCGGTTCCGCTGGCAAAGGCGCTGGTAAGAGGCGGACTTCCGGCAGCGGAAGTGACCTTCCGCACGGCTGCGGCGGAGGAAGCGATCCGGCGTATTGTAGCTGAGGTGCCTGACATGCTGGTTGGAGCAGGAACCGTTCTGACGAAGGAGCAGGCGGACCGTGCCATCGACGCCGGCGTATCCTTTATCGTCAGCCCCGGCTTTAATCCGGAAATTACAAAATATGTGCTTGATAAGGGAATGCTCATGATTCCCGGAACGGCTTCTCCGGGAGAAATGGAGCAGGCCATGGGCATGGGACTTTCCGTGGTGAAATTTTTCCCTGCCGAGCAGAACGGCGGCGTTGCCAAGCTGAAGGCGCTGGCCGGCCCTTACACGACTCTGCGCTGGATGCCCACCGGCGGCGTAAACGAAAAGAACCTTCTGGACTACATCAAGTTCAACAAGATCGTAGCCTGCGGCGGAACCTGGATGGTGAAGAAGGATCTCATCGAAGCGGAGAACTGGGATGAGATTGAGCGCCTGACCAGACAGGCAGTGCAGACCATGCTTGGCCTGAGAGTGGACCACATCGGCATCAACACGGAGAACGAGCAGGAAGCTCAGGCGGCCGCGAAGCTTTTCGTGGACATGTTCGGCATGAAGGAAAAGGTTGGAAATTCCAGCATCTTCGTGGGCGAGAATGAGGTCGAGATCATGAAGAAGATGTATTTGGGCAAGAATGGCCACATCGCCATCGCAACCCACACCCTGCACCGTGCCATCGCTTATTTCAGGGCGCGCGGTTATGAATTCCGCGAGGAGACCGTAACGGACAAGGCCGCATACTTCAAGGACGAGATCGCCGGCTTTGCAATTCATCTGGTACAGAGATAAAAAAGGAGACAATATGGCAAAAGTAATTACTTTCGGAGAACTGATGCTGCGTCTGCAGCCCTATGATTACCTGCGTTTTGTGCAGGCGGATTCCTTTGAGGCAACGTTCGGAGGCGGAGAAGCGAACGTATCCGTTTCCCTTGCAAATTACGGACTGGATTCCCGTTTTGTGACGAAGCTTCCTTCCCATGCCATCGGACAGATGGCGGTGAACAGCCTGCGCAAGTACGGCGTGAACACCGAACATATCACCAGAGGCGGAGACAGAGTCGGCATTTACTTCCTGGAGAAGGGTGCGTCCACCCGCGGAAGCGTCTGCATCTACGACCGCGCGCACTCTGCCATCGCAGAAGCGACGGAAGAGGATTTTGACTGGGATACCATTTTTGAAGGAGCGGACTGGTTCCACTTCACCGGAATCACCCCTGCACTGGGAGAAAATGTGGTGCGCATCTGCAAACAGGCATGTATTGCGGCAAAGAAACACGGCGTGAAGATCAGCTGCGACTTAAACTACCGCGGCAAGCTGTGGACCAGAGAGCAGGCCAGAGCAGCCATGACCGATCTGTGTCAGTATGTGGATGTCTGCATCTCCAATGAAGAGGATGCGAAGGATGTGTTCGGAATTGAAGCGGAAAACACTGATATCTATGCCGGAAAGCTGGACAAGGAAGGCTACAAGTCCGTTGCGAAGCAGCTGGCTGACCGCTTCAACTTTGAAAAGGTGGCGATCACCCTGCGCGAGAGCAAATCCGCTTCTGACAACGACTGGAGCGGCATGCTGTATGATTCCGCAAGCGGAGAATACTGCTTCTCCAAGCTGTATCATCTGCACATTATCGACCGTGTGGGCGGCGGAGACAGCTTCGGCGGCGGTCTGATTTACGCGCTGTTAAATGGAAAGAGCACGCAGGAAGCGATTGAATTCGCGGTTGCTGCTTCCGCACTGAAGCATTCCATCGAAGGAGACTACAATATGGTTTCCGTGGCTGAGGTGGAGAAGCTGGCAGGCGGAGACAGCTCAGGACGCGTACAGAGATAAGAGAAAAAAGGCAGGATAAAACCGGGGTTTCTGTCCATCTGTGGACAGCAGCTCCGGTTTTCTTTTAATACGGAAAGCCCGTCCGGCGCACACTTTTTTATGAAAGCGCTTTCTGCGCAAAGGTTTTCAAAAAACTCTTCCTATTTTTGCAAATCTGTTATATAATGAAGCAACGGAAATCCAGAGAATTCGGATTTTCATGAAAACATATCTCGCTGGTGCCCGACACATGGGTGCCATTGAACAGGCGTAAGAAAAGGGAAGCTTCTTCGGAAAGACAGCTCCCGTCGTGCCGGATATCTATGTTTTATTTCCCTGTAAAAGGAACAGTAAATTATACAAAGAATGCGGAAACGGTTTCGGCTCATGCCGGGGCGTGTTTCGGGTTATTTGTAGAACTGAAACGAACAGAATACAAAACGGAGGAACAGTATGAGCAGTTCGGGAATGAGAGAAAAGTATCAGTCTCTTGCGTTGACTGATCTCAAGGACATTGCCAAATCCCGTGGAATTAAGGGCACCTCATCCATGAAAAAGGCGGATGTGATTGAAGCGATGCTGGCGCTCGATGAGAAAGAAAATCAGAATGCGGAGCCGGCCGCTGCGGAAAAGAATACGGCTGCGCCAAAAAGCGGGCAGAGCCATAAGACGGAAGCGGCAGGGCATAAAACGGAAAATGTGCAGAGCCGTAAAGCCGCGGGGGGTGAGGCACGTAAAACGGAAGGAACAAAGAGCCATAAAGCGGTAGCGGAGACAAAAAAGGCGGAAAACGCACAGAGCGTGAAGGCCGATACGGCAGAGCCGGCCGGAGCAGAGGCGGCGGAAGGCCGTGGAACGGAAGCCGCAGAACGCAGGGCGGAAGGCCGGAGAACGGAAGCTGTGGAACGCAGGGCGGAAAGCCGGGAAGTGCGGAAAACGGATGGCATCCAGGCGGAAGGCGCGCCGGCACACAGAAGTCAGGCCAGGATCGTGAGAAATGGGAGCGCGGCCTCCGTATCCTCAGTGAGAGGAGCGGAGCGTAAGCCCGTGCGCCGGTTTGTCCAGACGCAGGGAACGGCGGGCCAGAACCATACGCAGGGGCTGAACCATACACAGAACCATTCCCAGCAGCAGAACGCCCAGCAGACTGCCGGAACCACATACTCTGCCGGCAGCGAGCAGAATGGCGGAAGCGCGTCGGCAAAGAGTGAAGCGGCGGTACAGACAGCGTCGGTTGAAGAAGGATTCCCTGCAGAGCTCGACAGCGGTATTTCCGCAAACGGCATTCTGGAGGTCATGCCGGACGGCTACGGCTTCATCCGCTGCGCCAATTATCTGCCCGGTGAAAACGACGTTTACGTTGCGCCCAGCCAGATCCGCCGGTTCGGACTGAAAACGGGCGACATGATCGTGGGAAATACCAGGGTAAAAACCCAGAATGAGAAATTCAGCGCCCTTCTGTATGTGAAGAGCATTAACGGATATGCGCCGGAGGTCGCTTCGAAGAGAACCAGCTTTGAGGATATGACGCCGATTTTCCCCAATGAGAGAATCAGCCTGGAGCTGTCGCGCTCTTCCGTGGCCATGCGCATCATGGATCTGATCAGCCCGGTGGGAAAGGGACAGAGAGGTATGATTGTCTCCCCGCCGAAGGCCGGTAAAACCACCCTGTTAAAGCAGGTGGCACAGTCGGTGAAGACCAATAATCCGGACATGCATCTGATCATTCTGCTGATCGATGAACGTCCCGAGGAAGTGACGGACTTCAGGGAAGCGATTGAAGGGCCGAATGTGGAAGTGATCTATTCCACCTTTGACGAGCTTCCGGAGCATCATAAGAGAGTTTCGGAAATGGTGATCGAGCGGGCAAAGCGTCTTGTGGAGCATAAGAGGGACGTGATGATCCTTCTGGACAGCATCACCCGTCTGACCCGCGCCTATAATCTGGTGATACCGCCCAGCGGACGGACACTCTCCGGCGGTCTGGATCCGGCGGCCCTGCATATGCCGAAGCGCTTTTTCGGTGCGGCGAGAAATATGCGGGAGGGCGGAAGCCTGACGATCCTGGCGACAGCGCTGGTGGATACGGGAAGCAGAATGGACGACGTTATCTATGAGGAATTCAAGGGGACCGGCAACATGGAGATCGTTCTGGACCGCAAGCTTTCCGAGAGAAGGGTGTTCCCTGCCATCGACATTCCCAAATCCAGCACCAGAAGAGAGGATCTGCTTCTGTCTCCGGAGGAGCTGGAAGCGACCGGCATCCTCCGAAAGGCGCTCAACGGTCTGAAGCCCGAAGAGGCTGTGGACAAGATCCTGGATATGTTCACAAGAACCAGAAGCAATACCGATTTCGTCAATGTGGTCAGAAAGATGAAAATTCTGTAATTTTACCGCAAAATCGGGCTTGCGCTTATGCGGAAGCTATGCTACAATGAAAAAGCTGTTTACAGAAATGGAACAGTTATGTTCCGGCAGAGCCGGAAAAGTCCGCTTCGGCGGATCAGTGGATGAGAACGAACTAAGAACCAGGAAAAAATAGAAGAGGTGAAGAGCGATGAAAGAAGGACTGCATCCTGAGTATTATCAGGCAACCGTAACCTGCAACTGCGGAAACACGTTTGTAACGGGCTCCACCAAGCCGGAGCTGCACGTGGAAGTATGTTCCAAGTGCCATTCATTCTACACCGGCCAGCAGAAGGCTGCTCAGGCCCGCGGACGTATCGATAAGTTCAACAGAAAGTACGGCGTGGGAAATACCGGGAACTAAGAGCGGGAATAGGAAGACGGAATTTTTCCGTGAGAAAAGGTTGAGGTGTGATAATCTCAACCTTTTTTATCCTTAATTTCCCCGCGGGGCGTGCAGCGGGAGCGACGGAGGAATGAAATGAGCAAATCTGGCACGAAAAAATGCGGACATTATTCCGGAATCGGCGGACAGGCGGTTCTGGAAGGCGTCATGATGAAAAACAGGGAGGAGTATGCCGTTTCCGTGCGCAGGCCGGACGGCGGGATTGAAACGAAGAAGGAAAAGTATGAGGGCGTCTGGGGCGGTAAAAAGATTACGAAGCTTCCGTTTATCCGGGGCGTTTTCTCTTTTTTGGATTCCATGGTGCTGGGGATGCAGACACTGACCTGGTCCGCCGGCTTTTATGAGGATGAGGAAGCGGAGGAAACGAAGGCGGACGCAGCGCTGGATAAAATCACAAAGGGAAACGCAGAAAAGCTTCTCATGGGGCTTACAGTGGCTTTTTCCGTTGTTCTTGCGGTGGCGATTTTCATCGCCCTGCCCTTCGGGATCAGCCTGCTTTTTCAGAATTTTGTCCGGAATGCGTCTCTGCTCGCCATTCTGGAGGGCCTGGTGAGGCTTGTGATCTTCCTGATCTATGTGGCGGCCATTGCTTCCATGAAGGATATCCGCCGGGTCTATCAATATCACGGAGCGGAGCATAAGTGCATTAACTGTGTGGAGCACGGGCGGGAGCTGACTGTGAAAAATGTGATGAAAAGCTCCCGGTTCCACAAACGCTGCGGAACCAGTTTCCTGCTGTTTGTGGTTCTGATCAGCATTCTGCTGTTCATGTTCATCCGGGTCGGCAATCCGTTTCTGCGCCTGGGCCTGCGCATCCTGCTCATTCCTGCGGTCGCGGGCATTTCCTATGAGGTGCTCCGTCTGGCGGGAAGAACGGATAATGCGCTGATTAACCTGATTTCCAGACCAGGTCTGTGGCTGCAGCGGCTGACCACCAGGGAGCCGGATGAAAGTATGGTTGAGGTGGCGATCGCTTCCGTAGAGGCCGTGTTTGACTGGAAGGCCTACCTGAAGGAAGAATTCGGTTACGAATTTGACGAAGAAGCGGAGGGCAGCCCGTCATGACGTACGCGGAAATATACCGGTCCGGCAGAGAAGCGCTGGAAGCGGCGGGAATCGGAGAGGCAGAGCTGGACGCCAGACTGCTTCTTGAGACGGTCTGCCACACCACAAGGAACGATCTGCTGGTGCACGGAGACAGGGAAGTTACAGAAGAGCAGGAGAAGCAGTACCGCGGGTGGATTGCCCGGCGCGCCTCTCATGTCCCTCTTCAGCATATCACCGGCGTGCAGGAGTTCATGGGACTGGAATTTCTGGTCGATGAGAATGTGCTGATTCCCAGACAGGATACGGAGATCCTGGTAGAGGAGGTGCTTCGGGAGCTGACGGACGGCAGCAGAATTCTGGATCTGTGCACGGGCTCCGGCTGCATCCTGTTAAGTCTGCTTCATTACTCCAACGACTGTGTGGGTGTGGGAAGCGACATTTCAGAGGAAGCGCTTTGTGTCGCCCGAAAGAATGCGGAACGGCTTGGAATCCGTGCGGATTTTTTGTGTGGAGATCTGTTTGAAAGGGTGGGGGGAAGATATGATTTTATCGTATCCAATCCGCCCTATATTGCGTCCGGAGAGATCCGGAAGCTGATGGAAGAAGTCCGGCTGCATGAGCCGTTGTCCGCCCTGGACGGACATGAGGACGGACTGTTTTTCTACCGCAGGATTATCGGAGAATGCCCGGACTATCTGGTTCGCGGCGGCAGTCTTTATCTGGAAATCGGCTGGGATCAGGGAGGCGCAGTGAAAGCTCTGATGGAGGAAGCCGGTTTTCATGAGGTCCGCGTCACGAAGGACTATGCCGGTCTGGACCGGGTGGTGAGCGGTGTCTGGTTTTGAAAAGTTACTATTCACAGCCGATTCAGAATGGACAACACGCGCGTTGTGCCTGCACATAGGCACGTGTTATCCATTCTGAATCTGGACTGCGAAGCAGTCACCCCACACCCATGAGCAGCCTTAGCGCCGTAAGGCGCGGGTCTGGAGTCTCGAAGAGACGACGGGGGCGAATGGGTGTGGGGCTGTGAATAGTAACTTTGAATAGAAAGGTTGTGAAGATAGATGTTTGACAGACTGGAGGATCTGCTCCATCGCTATGAGGAGATCATGAACGAGCTGAATGAGCCCGACGTGACGGCCAATCAGGAGCGCTTCCGTGCGTTGATGAAGGAGCAGAGCGATCTTACGCCTCTTGTGGAGGCATACAGAGAATATAAAAAGGCCAGGCAGGACGAAGAAGACAGTCTTGCCATGCTGGAAGAAGAGAATGATGAGGAAATGCGGGAGCTTCTGAAAGAGGAACATACGGAAGCGAAGAAGCGGATTGAAGAACTGGAGCAGGAACTGAAGATCCTTCTTCTGCCGAAGGACCCTAATGACGATAAAAATGTCATTGTGGAAATCCGTGCCGGAGCGGGCGGAGACGAGGCGGCGCTGTTCGCCGCCGAGATATACCGTATGTATGTGAAATACGCGGAACGCAGGCGCTGGAAGGTGGAAACCGTCAGCGCGGATGAGATCGGCATCGGCGGCATGAAGGAGGTTACCTTCATGGTCACCGGAAAGGGCGCCTATTCCCGCCTGAAATATGAGAGCGGCGTGCACCGCGTCCAGCGCGTGCCGGAAACCGAGTCCGGAGGCAGAATCCATACCTCCACCATTACCGTTGCGGTCATGCCGGAGGCGGAGGATGTGGACGTGGTCATCGATGAAAAGGATATCCGCATCGATGTGATGCGTGCCTCCGGAAACGGCGGCCAGTGCGTCAATACCACGGACTCCGCAGTCCGACTGACCCACTACCCCACCGGAATCGTGGTGTACAGCCAGACCGAAAAGTCCCAGCTTCAGAACAAGGCCAAGGCCTTTGCCCTCCTGCGCGCCAAGCTGTACGATATTGAGCAGCAGAAGGCGCATGACGCGGAGGCCGAGCTGCGCCGCAGCCAGATCGGCACCGGCGACCGCTCCGAAAAGATCCGCACCTACAATTTTCCCCAGGGCCGTGTGACGGATCATCGCATCAAGCTCACCCTGTATAAGCTGGACGATATTATGAATGGGGACATCGACGAGCTCCTCGACAGCCTCATCGCAGCAGATCAGGCCGCGAAGCTGGCGAAGATGGGGGAAGCATAAAATAGGCCTGATCTGTTGATCAGGGCTGCCTGGATTATAGAGATGGGACAGAAAAAAGTTTAACCTGTCATCAATATGAAAAACTCTCTGGATCAAAAGAAGCAGTTTTTATGGTGGCACAGGAAAATGTTTTAAGATACACTGCATTTTCCTGCGCTGCCATTTTTTTATTGACGTCCATTTTGAAACTTCAGTACCGGTTTCAGTGAAAAAGGCAGCCTGAAGTTTGTTTTACAGGTACGGTCAAAGGCTGAAAAGACAGGTAAAAGGGTTCAGGCGGCGACCGCAGGAATGATACAATAAAGACGAATTGGAGCGCAGTGCTGCACAGACTAAGACGGTTCAGTTGTCAATTCATGCCGGAGCGTCATAAATTGTTCTGACAGGAATGCCGCTGGCGTTCTGAAATAAAGATGTATATGGAGGGAGATGGAAGCATGGAGCAAAAAGAGCAGGGATCATCTGCCAGCCCTGAAGAAGAGCAGGTGAAAAAAGGAAGCGAAGCACGCAAAGAAAGCAGGAAGGAAAGAAAGGCGGCGAAAAAGAGGGCCCGGAAGGAAAGAAAGGCGGCACGAAAAGCAGAAAAAAGAGCGGCCTATCAGGCTCTGGATAAAAGGGAACGGGTTTTCTTCCAGGGAAAGCGGGCGGCGGCGGTTCTGATTCTGCTGATTCTGGTGAGAATCGGAGGCGGACTGCTGGCCGGTCCTTTCGATGTGCTCAGGACCCGGGCGCTGGTGCTGTATGGTCTGTCCCGTACTGTATCGGAGGAGGAGATTCTTGCAGAGGTGCCCCGGAACGAAGAAGAAGCAGCTGCGGTGGAAGCAATGGAGGGGTATGGAGCGCAGGATACATGGGCGGTCTATGTCTATATGTGCGGCAGTAATCTGGAAGCAGGGAATGTCAGCGATCTGTCCGCATTTACCAGTTACCTGATCCGTGATGAAGCATCAGCGTATTCCAGTCAGCGGACCGAAAAATATCGCAGCATTCTGACACGGTTTATGGGAGAAATTCAGGAGCAGGGAATGGATGTACCGGACTATATGTATGCGGTTAATCCAACGGTAGCGCCCGTGCCGTCAGCGGAAGAGGAGGAAAAGGCGGAAATCGGCGGAGCGGCGACGGACGATATTACGGAAATGCTTTCCGCACAGCTTTCCGAAAATGTCAGAATTGTGCTGCAGACCGGAGGATCCGCGGCGTGGGCGGCAAATGAGATTAATCCAAACCGCTCTCAGAGATTTCTGTATGATTCCAGAGGCTTTCGGCAGATTGGAGATGAGCATATCCGGAATATGGGAGAAGCGGATACACTTGCGGATTTCCTGTCCTTCTGTAAGAAGGAATATCCGGCGGATCATCAGATCCTGATTTTCTGGGATCATGGTGCGGGGGCATTTGGTTTTGCTTCGGATGAACTGTATGGAAAGGATAGTATCACGCTGAAGGAGCTCCGGCAGGCGCTGGAGAGGGTATGGCAGGCAGATGAGGAGGAACCTCCCTATGAGATAATCGGTTTTGACGCCTGTCTGATGGCCTCGGTGGAGGTGGCGGAAACCCTGCACGGTTATGGCAGATATCTGGTTGCCAGCGAGGAAGTTGAGCCTGGTTTTGGGTGGAACTATACACCCTGGCTGGAAGAGCTGTCTGCCAGTCCGCAGATGAACGGAGCTCAGGTGGGCAGGGCGATTGTAGACGCGGGACTGGAGGCAATTGCGGAGATGAGCATCCGATATGGAGCTGTCACAGGGAACCTGCCGTCTACCCTTTCAGTGGTTGATATCAACGGAGCGCATCAGGTTTATGAAGCCTATGGAGAGGCAGAAACGCTGGATTCCACGGCTCTGAGGATGCTGTCGGAGGCCGGAATAGAACTGGGGCAGGATGGAAATTTCAGACTGCAGGCGCCGGAGGAAGCGGCATCTCTGATTCAGGAGGTCAGTATTTATCTGACACAGGTGAAGAAAAATACGGCCCGGATTCTTGGGGAGGATGACCTGATTTCCATGAATGAAACAGGAATGCTGAGTACGGAATTCAACGGAAGCTGGATTGCCATTGACGGAAATTTTCTGGAGCTTGAGCTCATTGATTCTACGGATTCCGTAACCAGATACAGAACCAATGTGCTTTATAAAGGAGAGGATTCCTGGCTTGTCCTTGGACGGAACAATGAGACGGGAGAATTCAGCATTCTGGGCGTCTACAGCGTGAGTGACGAAAGCAGTCTTGGCGAGCTGGCATCCCGCAACATGCAGACGGTATCACCGGGAGACAGACTGCGGCCCATCTATGACGTTTATGACATGGAGGAAGGCACAGAAGAAAAAGAATATGGAGAAAGCTTTACCTGGCGGTCAGGAAGTGAGATCGGATATGAGAGCCTGGATAACGGGGAATATTATCTCTTTGCCGTGGCCTGTGATGTGCGCGGTGATGAATACTATACTCCGGTCGTGCGGCTTACCATGCGGAACGGAGAGGCGGTTTCAGCTTCCATACAGGAAGATATGATGGTATACGGACAAAACTGAGTTCCGGGGGAATTCTCCTTTCATGGATGATTTTGAATCTGAGCCTGATCATATTGATTACATGATAATCCATCGAAGTCCAAGATACAAGCTTTCAACAAAATTATGTTGTACTTTAAAATCCCGGGCTCTATAATAATGATGATATTCGGATGAAGGGGAGTGATACATGATGAAAAAATATCTTGCTGTTCTGATCGGACTTGCGGCAGCAGTCGGAATTCTGCTGGCGGGAGTGGGAGTCTGGCTCAAATCCAGCCTGGCATCTGTCGCCATTATCGGCGGAGCAGATGGCCCGACCAGCATTTTCATTGCAGGAAGGATTGACGGGACTGCGCTTTTGAAGGCCGGGGCCGTTCTGCTGTCGGGAGCGCTGGTGATCGGACTGTTGCTGATTCTGATCCTCGGAAGGAAAAGAAAGTAAAAGCCTGCACCAGGAAGTCAGGCCGGAAACAGACGGGAAAAAGGAAGAAGGGGAATCAAATGAAATCCACTGCGAGAATGGATATGACGCGGGGGCCGATCATGCGGAAGGTGCTGGCTTTTGCGCTGCCGATCTGTGCAGGAAATATACTTCAGCAGCTTTACAGTACGGTTGACACGGTGGTGATCGGCAATTTCTGTGGTCCCACATCGCTGGCTGCGGTGGGGACGAGCAGTCAGCCTGTGGAGCTGCTGCTCTGCATTTTTCTGGGAATTGGGACGGGAGTGTCCATCCTGGTGTCCCAGTTTGCCGGAAGCGGGAATGGGGAAAAGCTGAGGGATATTTCAGCGACGGCTGTTTCCTTCCTCTATCTGTGCGCTGTCCCGCTTTCCGTGGCAGGACAGCTGATCGGGCCCCTGATCCTGAGGATCATGCAGGTGCCGGAGGATACCTGGGCGCCCGCCGTGTCCTACATATCAATCGTTTTCTGGGGAACCCTGGGAAATATGGGCTATAACATGAACGCGGGAATTCTGCGGGGAATGGGAGACAGCAGGGCTTCGCTTCTGTTTCTGGTGATTTCCTGTCTGGTGAACATTGTGCTGGATCTGGTATTTGTGGCAGGCTTTCATATGGATGTAGCTGGGGCTGCGCTGGCCACAATCATCGCCATGTACTGCTCCTGGCTGTTCAGCATTTTCTATATACGCAGGCAGTATCCGGAGCTGCATTTCACATTTCTGCCCAGGAGGATGAATAAGGCCATGTTGGCGGCCATCGTCCGGATCGGCCTGCCGCTGGGACTGAACAGCTCCTTTTATTCCGTGGGTCATATCCTCATGCAGTCTCTGATCAATCTGCAGGGCTCAGTTTTCATTGCGGCCTGCTCGGTGAGCAGCAAGGTGACGGGAATTGCAAACGTGGCGATCACCTCCCTGTCCTCGGCGGCCACAACCTTTTCGGGACAGAATCTGGGGGCGGAAAATTATGACTATCTGAAGAAAGGGGGAATTCAGATTCCTCTGGTCTCAGGGCTGATCACCTGTACGGCCGGGATCGTGGTGACCATTTTCTGCCGGCCGATTCTGGGACTGTTCACCCAGGACGCGGAGGTGCTTGCATATGCGGTGCGTTATATCCGCATCGTGCTGCCCTTCACCTGGGCCTATGCGGTGTTTAACGGCATCATCAGCTTTGTGAACGGAATGGGAGAGGTGCGTTTTCCGACGATTGTGAACATTCTGATGCTCTGGGCAGTACGGATTCCCGTAGGCTGTCTGATCGCTTTCTGTCTGGACGGCGGTTATGTGATGGCCTGTATCCCGGTGAGCTTCGTGTTCGGAATGGTATGCATGCTCAGCTTCTTTGGAACGAAGCGGTGGAAGGAGATCGGAAGGCTCGCCCGCGTTCAGAGAGAGAATACGGGCAGAACTGCTTCCGGCTGACGGTATACGCTGACGGACAGAAAAGAGGTCGTCCGCCGGTCTGTCAGCTTTCAGAGCCTGTCTGAAGGCACGGGACAATCTATATCCTATCATAAAAAAATATTGCAGTCTATTCTTTTTTTCTCCGATTGCTATAATGAGGGAAAACAAACGCCGCCTGCGGCGGCAGAATGGAGGCCGGCACGAACCCGGGGTTCGTGCCCAAGAATGACTGACGTCATTCTTGAAGAATGAAACGCCGCCTGCGGCGGCAGAACGGAGGAAGAGATGACTGTAACGCAAAAGGATATGGAAAATTATGTGGATACGTTGATCACTGCGCTGCGGGAGGAATTCGGCAGACGGCTTCTCTATGTGGGCCTGCAGGGAAGCTGGATGCGTGGGGAGGCTTCAGAAGACAGTGACATCGATATTATGGCGGTGCTGGATGAACTGAGTCCGGCGGATATGGATGCGTACCGGAGGGTGGTGAAATCTCTGAACTACGCAGACCGCTCCTGTGGTTTTCTGTGCGGAAGAAAGGATCTTGCAGACTGGAACCGGTGCGAGATCTGTCACCTGGTGCATACGACGAAGGATTGTTTTGGCAGGCTTTCGGAGCTGGTTCCGGAATACGGGAAAGAGGATGTGGTGGAGTATATCAGAATTATGACAGGAAATCTGTATCATGCGCTCTGCCACAGCAGGGTGCATGGATGGAGGCCGGAGGAGACATTCGCCGAAACCACGGGAGAGAACGGAGAACGGGAGGAAGCCGCATGGGAGAAAATGCTGGGGGAGGGCCTGAAGCAGACATTTTTCATCCTGCAGAACAAACAGTATGTGGAAAGCGGTTTTTTTGCGGTTTCCAGGGCAGAGCTTCTGGGGCTTCTTTCAGGAACGGATGAGGAGGTGCTGAAGCTGGCGATGAAAGGGAAGGCGTCTGCGGCAGAGAGGCAGGCCGCTCTTTCGGAACAAAGGTTTGCGCTCCTGTTCAACTGGTGCAGGCAGACGCTGGAATGGGCGGCGGGAGCTCTTTCCGGTCAGGAGACAGAAAAGGAATGAACATAAGATGGCAAAAACAGTGAAAATGACAGAAGGGAATATCGCGGGACAGCTGCTCTCCCAGGCTCTTCCGCTGATTGCGGGGAATGTATTTCAGCTCACCTATAATGTGGTGGATTCCGTGATCGTGGGGCGGTTTATCGGGACGGACACGCTGGCGGCGGTGGGAACTGCCGGGCCGGTGATGAACCTTTTCATTCTGGGAATCTCCGGTGTGAGCATGGGAGCTTCCGTGATCATGAGCCGTTATTTCGGAGCGGGCAGGGAGGATCTTTTGAAGCGGGAAATGGCCACGGTTTCCGTGTTCGGCCTGTATTTTTCCGTTCTGCTGGCCCTGGCCGGAGCGGTGGGAGCCAAGGCGCTTTTGAGGCTTTTGCAGGTACCGGAGGAAATCCTGGAGCTGTCCGCCGGGTATCTGCGCCTGATTTTCATTGGAATGCCCTTTACCTATTTCTACAATACTTATTCTTCCGCGCTGAAAAGTGTGGGAGATTCCCGGACACCGCTGTATTTTCTGGTGTTCTCCACTCTTTTGAATGCCGGACTGGATCTGGTGCTGATCGGCGGGCTGCATTTCGGAATCGTCTGTTCCGCCCTCACAACGGTGCTGGCTCAGGCAGTCAGCGCCGTGGGATGTGCATTCTATGTGAAGAGAAAGGTTTCCATGCTCCATGTTCCGCTGCGTGAGCTTCATGCGGACCGGGCGCTCCTGGGAGAGACGCTGCGTTACGGCGGCGTCACCGCGCTGCAGCAGGCCTGCCAGCCCATTGGGAATCTTCTGATCCAGGGGGCGGTGAACAGTATGGGCGTGGAGATTATGGCAGCCTTTAATGCGGTGACGAAGATCGACGATTACGCGCTGGTGCCGGAGCGGAATATCTCCAATGCCATGACCACCTTCATCGCGCAGAACGGAGGGGCGGGAAAAAAGAACAGGATCCGGAAAGGCTTTGCGGCCGGCATGTGGATGGAGGCGGCATACGGCATTATGGCCTGTGCGGTGGTCCTGCTGATCAGAAGGCCGGTGATGGAGCTGTTTGTGGGAAAGGCGGAAACGGCTGTGATCGCGGAGGGCGCGGGATATTTGGGGATGATGGCCTTTTTCTATATCCTGCCGGGCCTGACCAATGGAATCCAGGGCTTTTACCGGGGAATGGGCAGGATGAAAATGACCCTTGCCGGGACAGCGCTGCAGACCAGCTTCCGGGTGGTTTTCGTCTATCTGCTTTCCGGACGTCTGGGGATCCGCAGCTTCGCGGTTTCCTGCGCCATAGGCTGGTGTGCCATGCTGCTGATGGAGGGGATCCATTATCAGCTTGTGATGAAAAAAGGACTGAAGGAAAAGGGCGCGAACCTGTAGCTCGCGCGGCCTTCCGGAGCGGCCGGGGAAAATGCGGCAGGCGGGCCGTCGTCAGGAAGGTCTGTGACCGGAAATGAGGAATTGGAATGAATCCCATATATCGGATTGAAAAGGGCAGCGGAGTGGGAATCATCTGCTGCTCCGATGGGCGAAAAAGAGAAAAAACAGAGGAACTTTTTTCAGGAACAGAAGTGGGGGCCCGGACGGAGTGTGATTTGGAACTTCGCTCTCTTCTGGAAAAGCTGGAGTCCCTCGGGCTGCAGCCGCAGCTTTCTCCCTGTATCTATGCGCGAAACGGCGTTTCTGCCGGAAGCGGCAGGGAGAGGGCGCAGGCGCTGATGGATTTTTACCGGGACGATTCAATAAAGGCAATTTTCGATATTTCGGGAGGAAATGCGGCCAATGAGGTGCTGCCCTTCCTGGATTATTCTGTGATTGCCGGGACGGATAAGCTGTTCTGGGGCTACAGTGACCTGACGGTGATCCTGAATGCGGTTTATGCGAAAACAGGGAAAGCATCCGTCCTCTGGCAGATTCGGAATCTGCTGTATGATCATGGAGAGGAGCAGAAAACGGCGCTTGAAGAAGCTTTGTCTGAAAGCGCCAGGGAATGCGGAACCGGAGATGGGAAGGAGGAAAAGGAGGCTGCAAAGGCTGATGCACTTTTTTCCTTTCCCTTTCATTTTATCAACAGCAGCCGGATGGAAGGCGTTGTCGCAGGAGGAAACCTTCGCTGTCTTCTGAAGCTTGCCGGAACGGAATTCTGGCCGGATATGCGGGGAAAGCTGCTGCTCCTGGAAAGCCGCAGCGGCGGGGAAGCGCTGATCGCTTCCGGGCTGGCACAGCTTGAGCAGATGAGCGTTTTCCGGCAGATTTCCGGACTGCTTCTCGGCACCTTCACGGAGCTGGAAGGGAGTGTGCCGGGCGCGGAGGAGAGGCTTGCCGCCCTCGTCAGGGAGCATGCGGGGCCGGAGCTTCCCGTCGCAAAAACGCAGCGGATCGGTCATGGGACAGATTCCGCTGCGGTGCTGATCGGAGGGTGGATGCGTCTGGAAAACGGGCGGCCTGTTTTGAAGCGGCCCGGTCCGGCAGGT